>BNJV01002110.1_pt1 | contig 243883 bp, 363 predicted proteins | sample 8540591 | NCBI WGS metagenome assembly BNJV01 (sample SAMD00202457, study PRJDB9452) | human saliva metagenome | host: Homo sapiens | reverse complement strand
CTATATTTATCATCAATATAAAAAAATATACCACCATCATAGCTATTGTTAAAAATCGGTACTCCTATTATTGATAAAAAAATATAAATACTGAACTTTTATCAAATAATATAGGCAATCCCAAAAGCAATCAAAAAGCACTCCGAATAAAACAAACAGCTTCCCCGTAGCATGATTATATCCCTTTACATCCTTTACCGGAGGCAAATTAACATTTGCCCAAAAATCCTGCCTGCTTTTTAGAAAAAAACAACTGATTCCAATAGCGATTATTAAACATCCCGATATTGACCAAATTATAAAGTTTAATAAATTTTCACTCATATAAAAACACCTTCCTAGCTGCCGCTAAATAATATGAACTCTTTCAGAAAAATGCTTTTTCTTTCTGTATTACCATACTCTTTGGCTTTCCGAATGGAATAATTTTTCCTGGGTGTTTCTTCACAATTGATATTCAATAGTTTTTCTGACCTTATCTATATTTCCCTCAAACTTCATCATTCCATCCATCAAACCCCGGCATATCCCATTGCAGTAATTGCAAGCATAATATTTTCTGTTGAAGCTGCATAATCTTCTATTTCAAACTCAGATTATAATCTCCCACATGAATACATTTAGATGTAACAACAATATTTGTATTATTTTTAAAAATACACCTGCAGATTTCTTACTCTACGGTAGTCAATATTTTTCATCAGAGGATTGTATATCATAAAAGTCTTGTAAATATCAGTAAAATCATTACTGCAAGCAATATACATGCAGCAATGATTTTAAAAAGTTTTCTTTGATTTCATTTATATACCTATAATATTCTACTGATTGCTATTGCCGCAACGATTATTAGAATCATCAATATTAAGGAAACTGATATAATTACGAGCTTTGTAATTTTTCCTCTGTCCCTGTATTTATTTGAAATATACAAAATATCAATTAAATTTACCCCGGGTATAAATCGAAAAAAACCTTATGCCTGTTATATTTGTTGTTACTTAAACCATATTCATCTTTATAACAGCGGACCAGATAACCGACCGCCAACATTCCCGGTGACAATAAAACATAGTGCAGCAATAGTAGTATCATCAAAAATATAATACAGGGTATTGCAATAAACGGTACGAAAAAGATCGTTGCCGGTACTACCATACATGCAATCAACATAAATATTTCACCCACAGCTACACCAAAAATACATATTGCACACAATAATGAAATCAAACATTGCATATCCGTAAAAAGAGCTCCGTCAATACAATAATTTATATCATTCCTTTTTTTATAGCCTTATTCACGCTTATGATTTTGCAATATAAGCGGTATTAAAAAATAAGATAAGATATACTATATGAGGTAAAATTTCAAATTCTTTTTACTGTAGTGTTTAACTGAGATATAATAACATATGCCCATCTGTAAACTACTATATTATATATTATGCCTAAAATCCAAGGAAAAATGCTTTTTGTGTAGATTCCTCATTTATAATACAGTCTTTTTCTAATATAAAATCATTTTCCATATCACTATATCTCCTTTTTAATAATTATTATTTCTTAACATATTATATATAAAAATAATACTTACAGCTATAAATATGCCGGTAGAAACGGCTGTAATTACAGCCAATTTCTTTGCCCTGTTCCAATAATGTATCGAAATATATAACGCATCTATCAAATCAGCCACCGGGACAAACTGCAGGAGTATATGTAAAACGCAGCTACCAAGTTTCATCTCTTTTTGTTTTCTACCGATAATTACAGTACCTACTGCCAAAACAAATCCGGGTAAAGCGGCTATAAAAGAGATTGCCAACATTATCGGTGAAAGTATAAAAGCCGCCATAAGTATAAACGGCGCAAGAAAAAGCGTTGCAGGTAAAATAAAGGCTATAAGTGAAATACTTAGTCCACCTAGAAATATAACAAGTGCCAGAAAAATAAAAAACAATGTAGAAGGCAAAATGGTATATTTAAAAAATAAAAAGCCGTTTATACAATAGTCTATATTCCCACTTCTTATCTCAGGCAATACTCTACTAATTTGAACTGTCAGAAGTGTTATAAACGCAATAAGAAATACTATATTAAACCCTATAGATAGCCATTTATTTAAATTAAAGTACTTCATTCCGTAAATAACAAAAACCGATCCACCCATACAATACCAAAATATAAAGTATTGATATTAGCCACGGATATTTTTCCATACTTTTATTCTCACTATCTACAGTCTCTTTGCTTATACTGATATCTTCTTCTACATTGTAATTTTCTCTATCACCCATAATATTACCTCAAGTTTATTTTTCTAGTCTAAATTTTTCACCCTCCTATACTCTTATCGGATTGCCTCTTACTATCTCGGTATGCTTGCTCCATGCATTGTTCTTACTTTGTTCAATTTGTGAAGTATTCTTATTTTTCAAAACAATTGCAAGTTTTCTAAGAGCATCCTTTTTATTCATAAGCTGACTTCGTTCTCTTGTTGAACTTATCCTTATTCCTGTAGGCACATGTATAACTCTTACTCCTGTTTTCCACCTTGTTTACATTTTGACCTCCCGGTCCGCTTGCATGAAATTTCTCTACTATTATATCCGCTTCAGAGAAATTATCATCTACATTAACTGTTTCAGGAATAAGACTTACATCCACAAACCAGTTCTTTCTTTTATGCTCAGGCCTATAGCGACTTTTACAAATCCAAAGCATGGTACCTTCAAGATATGACAAATCCTCATCAGATGAGAGCATCACTGAATAAAAAGTTTCTTTTCCTCTCCGTCCACATAACTTAAAAATCTCTAAAGACGGAATTTCCTTCATTAAAAGCTTTACATATACCGAATACAGCTCTTTGACATTCCACCGGACCCATACCGGCACTTATTTGTAAAATCATTTTCTGTCCCTCCCTTATAGTTATATATAGGGAGTAAGAACATTTTCCACCTTTACGGTAGCTTTTATAACTTCTTTTATATAGTCAATTCCTCTATATGCAAAAAGGTGCTTCGTCCAAAAGTATCCTTACTTATGCAGCTTGTATAGATACCCTTCATCTCTTTTTTGAACTCGGAAACCGTATGCGAAGAATTTACTTCTCCTCTTGAAAGTACTCTTCCGCTCCCATGCGGTGCCGAATTATTCCATTCTTCGTTTCCAAGTCCCCTGCCAAGTAAAACACCTTCCTTCATATTTATAGGGAATTATTACCTTTTTCATCCAACTTCGCTGAAATGGCACCCTTTCTTAATATAGGCTGATTTCCTGAAAAATCCACATAATTGTGAGAACATGAAATTTCTTCTATTGCCTTCCACTTCATCTTTTTTATAATCTCAGCAGCAATTATTTTTCTGTTTAATATCGCATACTCTTCCACGATTTTTAAATCATGTAAGTAATCTTCCATCAAATTACCGCTAAGATAGGTCATTTCAAAAGGAATATCATTTATACCGTTGTCTTTCAGTTCATCCTGTCCCGCTTTCATATAGTACTCAGCCACTTCTTTTCCAAGATGTCTGCTACCTGTATGCACTATAAGAAAAACTTCACCGTTCTTTGCTGTATCAAGCTCAATAAAATGATTTCCACCACCTAAAGTACCAAGACTAAGCAATGCTTTCTCAGATCTTATATGTGAAAAACATTTAAGATTACTTAAATCAATTCTGTCGGCATATGCATGTACATCTTTTCTTACAGCAAATCCGACCGGAACATTATCTCTGATTACAGTATCAAGCTTCATAAAATCATTTCTTATTTTACCGAGTTTTACCGCAAGCATACCGCAACCGATATCTATTCCCACCAAAGAAGGTAAAATCTTTTTCCCACAGTCATTGTAAGGCCTATAGGTCCTACCTTTCCGGGATGAACATCGGGCATTACCCTAATCTTTGCGCCCTGTGATACTTCATTATCACAAATCATTCTCACCTGAGACTTTTGCCACTTCTTCTACCATGGATTTTTCCACAGTTTCATCACACATAATACACGCCTGTGCGTATTTTCCGTTTAATTGTATCAAAATAAAAACCTCTGTTTTTTCTGTTTCAAAGGCTTTATCGTTCATTCTCTAATAAAAAGTTTAGAATAATAGACAGCGAACAACTATGCCTCTGTAGTTTATAGTTCCACTTATTGTATTATTCATTGTATTCCTCATAGTTATTCTCCTTTCGATCTCTATTATTTATTGTAACTCTAAAATTATATCATAACATTTTTAAAAAACGCATCTTAACTTTCTTCTACATATATCTTTCGTGAAAATAACGCAACTATTATTGAAACTACACCAAAGATAAGCTCTACATAAATTAAATGTACATGAAATCCGTTTAATATAACTATCAAAGTATCCGCCACAAAATGAATTAAAAAGTGCTAAAGCAAACAAATATCTTTTTCCCTTTAACACTTGACCATACAAGAACAGACAGTGATATCTGTAAAATAACAGCAAATATTCGCTCAACTATACCAAGTAAAAAAATATATGATGGTGACATAGTCAAGGTGTTTACCGTATCTTTAAGCTGTGTAAGATCATTTCCACCTATATTATCTAAAATAGTCGAAATAAGTCCGCTGTTTATTGAAACTGAAAGAGCCAAACTGCCTATCATAGTCAATCCCAAAACAGATGCGGCCTCAATTCCGCCATGACCTGCACCATACATACATGCATTTATGCTTTTATCATTATTCTTTCTTAGAATAATCCCGAATGCAATCAGTCTTCCCGTTTCTTCAAATATCGCAGCCATCAGTCCACCATACAATGCGTAAAGTATTACATTATTTTTATAATCTCACCGAACGGTAATCCGAAAACAATTCTGTGAACGGAACTTTCAAGAACCGTTACAAAGAAAATAAATACTATTACACCTATAAAAAACGGAGCAATATCCGCACGCTTTTTCTTCCTGAAATAGATAAAAAGTATAACCGGAATTGCAAATCCTACTATACAGGATATAACCATAAATACCATACTTAAAAAAGGAACTCTATCCATTGTTTACCTCCAATAAATTATTTTCCTATAAAGTTACTACCCAAAAACGGTCTAAGCCCCAAATCCACAATAAATATAATACCAAGTAATGCGGTAAATATATTTACAGCTTTTTGATTTGACTTTTTCAATACAAAAATCTTATTGCAGGTTCTATGAGGTATATTATTATCAGCCCTCCAAGTCCGAATTTCACACTGCTCCACAGAGCAATCCTTCCTTCAAAATTACAGAAATAATTACTGTAGTCCCAAAGCCAGTCACCCATTATAAGCTCCATAAAATAGCTACCGATAAGTTCAAGTATTGTAGTTATAAGCATAGTTGACAAAAATACCAAAACAAAAAGATATACTTATTCTTCCTAAATGTATTTTTCTTATTTCTTATCGGCATCAAAAGTGTTATTAATATTATTCCCCAAAACCATAAATCGGCAAATACGGACCGAATAAAAATCCACGATTTACATATCCGACATGCGTTTCCAAAAGTCCAACCAGTACTTCATAAATCCATCCAAGGAATGCACATGCCATAAACATAAGAAAGATATCTCTAAGTCTTTTTAATTTCATGTATTATCATCCTCCTTTTTATATTGTATCCTAAAATTTCAAAAAATTTCATTTATTTTATACATTGATTTTTCATATATATAGTTTATATTATTCTAGGTACCAAATGTTCAAGCAAATATTCTTGCTTTAGAAATATATTATATAGAAGAAAGAGAGATATAAAAATGAATTTTTTTAGAAAAAAATCAGACCTGAAAGAAAAAGCTTAAGTATTTGAGATGGTTTTGATATCCTTATTGTTACCTGTATTATGTTCGGTATATTTATCATAACATCGACACAAATATTTATAGGATTACTTCAGTCTGATCCACAGGCTATACAAGATTCAGCGGAATCTATGGATATTGCCTCAGACGGTGCGGCCTATACCGGAAATTTTACATTACAGTCTATTCTTTTTAATTATTGCGTTACTGTACTTACTTATCAGAAATTTTGATTTTAAGCAATTGAAAATAAGATTACATTGGTCTGTAATTATTTGGGTTCCGGTACTATTTTCAATCATTGGTCTCTTCGGCGACCTTGTTACTACAGTGAGCGGCGACTACAACTATTTTGATCCTTCATTGCTTCAAGACATAAATCCGATGGAAGCATTAAATAAATTCCTGGCACTTTCACCGCTTGCAATCGGATATGCTTTCTTAAACGGATTTTATGAAGAATTTTTCTTTCTCGGTCTTTTGACCTCTGTAAAAGATGAACATAAATGGTATGTACTTGCATTTTCAACCTTGGTCAGAGTATCATTCCACACCTATCAAGGACTTCTTTGGTCATTGGTAATAGGTGTGGTATATGGACTATTCTATTATTTCATGTACAAGAAAGTAATAAAGAATCTTTTACCTTTCTTTTTGATGCATGCAATGGCTGATATGTTCGGTTCATCACTGATATATTTGCTTATAAACTGGAATTATTAATAACAAAAGCCCTTAGGTATACTATGTACCTAAAGGCTTTTTCTTTATTTTCCAATAATATATTTTTACAATATCAGGTAAAACTCCTGCATTTTGTTGCCAAATAGTATCTATCTGCGCTTCAGGTACCGGTGAAGTTCCTATTCCGACCTCAACCGTAACACTTGGAATACCCTTCTCCCAATCAAGCCAGTCTTTAAATCCTGTACCGAATTTTGATCCGTCAGCTTCCGGTGCCACAAGTCTGTATCCTGTATGAGCAGCCACTATATCAGCCATCGCTTTGTCCATTACCAAAACTTCTGCAGATGCATGTTGATTCGACCAATATATAATCTGTCCTTGTGTGTGATAGTTAAGTACAGCCGAAAAATTCTCATTATTTACAAGTTTTATAAGATCCTGTGTCTCACTTTCAGAACCTGCACTTGCTCCCTTATAATGCTCGTTTGAAGGTTTTTTTCTACTGTCGGCTCTTTGATTCCACCCCTCTGTCGGGAAGTTGTGGTTGATGTCCACACCGTTTAAATTATTCTTCCATTTATTTAAAAACCAGTTATACTTATCCTGATTTTCTTTAAGTCCCCACTCGGACCAATTATCAATAATCTCTTGTAATTTCTTCTTTGACTCTTCTTTATTAAGTCCTGCCATACCGCTTTGTGATATCGCTACTCCGTCAGGATTTAACATAGGAACATATTGTATACATACTGCATCCAGACTCTTATCTCCCTCCGCTCTCTTATCAAGCATTTCCTTTACCTGACGCATTACTACTGAAGCTGTAATATATTCTCTGGCATGAATTGCTCCTATTACAAGAATCTTTTTTGAAGCGTCTTTGTTTCCTATTACTATTCTGTATATATTTCTTCCGTCAGGTGTAGTTCCTATTGAATCTGATGTAACACCCTCGTACTTTTTTGCTTAAATAGATTTATATCACTTTCCATCTTTTGATATGTATACATATCTGTGCTTAAAAATGTAAAATCTGTAGTTTGTGCTATACTTTCTGTCTGCGCAGCCTTATAACTTGCCGAACTGTGTCCAATTATTCCTGCAAAGGCAGGCATTACCTGTGTCAGTATAATACATGCTGACAGTGTCATTACTCCTAAAAACATATTTCTTTTGCATATCTTCCTCCGTTGAAAAACTCTTTTCACAACTATACGATACTTTTGAAAAATTACTAGTTACAAAACATTAAACAGATATAGAAAATTTGTCGTACTTTTGAAGAATATCCATTCATAAGTACCATATTATAATTATTTTTTTACAATGTCTTGTGAATAAAATTTATCAATCCACTATGTTTCTAAATAAAAAAACAAGACGAATAAATCGGTATTATAATCGTTTTAGATGTAATAAATGTAACTATAGACAGTTAAAATCTGTATTCTTATTGTTAAATTATCTACTTTTTAGAAAAAAATATAGCATTTTATTTTCTTTTTATGCTAGAATCAATCTATAGTAATTTTACTAAAGATTAATAACTCGAAAGGAGTATTTTTAAATATGGCAAAGAGACCGGACGAAAAAGTATGGGCTTTTTTTATTAACGGAGAATTCAGAGATTCAAAAAGACGGCAAGTTTTTGATACATATTCTCCGGCAACCAAGGAGAAGATCGCAAGTGTGGCAGAGGCTACAAAGGAAGATGTAGATGATGCGGTAAATGCGGCATGGGCGGCTTTTGATTCATGGAAGAATCTTGATAAAATAAAAAGAGCTGAAATTCTTTTAAAGATTGCCGATGTTATAGACGCAAACAAAGAGGACCTTGCATATATCGAGAGTCTTGACAACGGTAAGCCTCTTCGTGAGACATTAAATATAGATATTCCGTTTGCGGCAGATCATTTCAGATATTTTGCTTCCGCTATTCGTACAGAGGAAGATACTTCAAACTTCCTGGATTCAAAGACACTCTCTCTTGTATTCAGAGAGCCTATCGGTATAGTTGGACAGATAGTTCCATGGAACTTCCCGTTCCTTATGGCGGCATGGAAGCTTGCACCTGTACTTGCATCAGGATGCTGTACAGTATTAAAGAGCAGCTCTTCTACTCCTCTTTCAATACTTGAGCTTGCAAAACTTGTAAAGGATATTATTCCTAAGGGTGTATTTAACGTTATCTCAGGCGCAGGAAGCAAGTCCGGACAGTATATCCTCGATCACAACGGATTTAGAAAGCTTGCCTTCACAGGTTCTACCGAGATAGGCTATTCAGTAGCAAAGGCTGCAGCTGAAAAACTTATACCGGCAACACTTGAGCTTGGTGGAAAATCAGCAAATATATTCTTTGACGACTGTGATCTTGACCTTGCCATTGACGGTGTTCAGCTTGGTATCCTCTTTAATCAGGGCCAGGTTTGCTGTGCAGGTTCAAGAGTTTTTGTACAGGAAGGTATCTATGATGAGTTTGTAAAGAGAGCTGTAGATCAGTTTAACAAGATTGTTGTAGGAAATCCTCTTGATATTAATACTCAGATGGGTTCACAGATAAATGAAGGTCAGGTAGCAAAGATTCAGGCATGTGTAGACAGAGCCGTAGCTGACGGTGCTACTATTGCATGTGGTGGTTCACGCTATACAGAAGGTGAGCTTGCAAACGGATCATTCTACAAGCCTACACTTATAACAAATGTAACCAATGATTCTTATGCTGCACAGGAAGAAATATTCGGACCTGTAGCAGTTATCATAAAGTTTAAGACTGAAGATGAAGTAATCAAATATGCCAATGAAAGCGTATACGGTCTTGGCGGCGGTGTTTGGACCAAGGATCTTAACCGTGCATTCCGTGTTTCAAGAAGTATTGAAACAGGTAGAGTTTGGGTAAATACCTATAATGCAATCCCTGCAGGAGCTCCGTTTGGAGGATATAAGACATCAGGTATCGGTAGAGAAACACATAAGGTAATCCTTGATCACTATACACAGATGAAGAATATACTTATCAAGCTTGACGAGAATCCAAGCGGATTCTATCCTAAAAAATAATATACGGTATCTACATACCATACTGTATATCAAATACCTAAAAAACTCTCATTCCGGCAAAAACCGGTTTGAGAGTTTTTCGATTTATACATGTATTACATTAGGGTTTCTACCCTTACTCAAATTTTTCATGCCTTAAATAATTTCCGTATTTCATGTTTGTTATTTTTAACATCACTATAGGAAATATAACAGACTTTATACAGTATAATGCTAAAAGAGTAAGAAACAACTCAGGTTTTATCCTTATAGTAAGTATTTTTGTAGTATATCCTATATACAATACACTTGCATTCAAGACCACATTAAATAATGTAGTAAGTATAGGGAATACTATATCCACTTTAGTACGCGGTGAAAAACACTTTACTGCAAATAATGACAGTACTGAAATATTCGTAATGCATATAGGCTTATAATCATGTCTATAAATTACCATGGTTTTTACATTATAAAATGAGCATTTCATGTTGATATAAGCTGAATTCGTTTATCCATGTATATGTAATATTTGATATATCCTCCCATGGAACCATCAAATCTATCTTTTTAAATAAATCCCGTCCTTTGAGATAACACATTTTGTCACCACAAATGAAAAAACAACAAACAAAATAATCCATACAATATTCAGTATCGTACAAAGTTTTCTTTTTGAATTAAATAAATGCCCTTCAAAATACATATCTTTTGCCTTCACCTATGAAATAAATCACCATAGTGACAAAGATAAATATAAACAATATCCATCTATAATATATGCTGTGAAATTTTATACCGTTTTTCATATCATACCTCATTTGTACTTACAATGCATCCTTAGGACAACTCCTGACACATTCCATACATAGAATACACTCTGTGCCATTTTTTCTTTTTCTTGAATTGTCCGTCATATCAACATCCATAGGACATACCTTTTTACATTTATTACAGGAAATGCATTTATCTGTATCACATTTTATTCTGACCAAAGAGAAATAACTCATAGGCTTTAGAAAAACTGTTATCGGGCAGATATATTTGCAAAATGCTCTGTTATCTTCAAATATATAGGCAAGTGCTATACCTACTATATAATAGACTAAATTACCTATTATAAATGATACGAACATAATTCTATCAAGATGCTTTTACCTTTGTAATAAAGAGTGTTGCAACAAAACCTAATGAAAGTAAAAACACTATATATCTTATCCATTCAATATTTTTTCTTTCATGCTTATGAATCTTATATGGTAAAAAATCCAGTATCATTGCCGTCCAACATGCATATCCACACCATCCTCTTCCAAATATGATCGGCCCAAATATCTTTTGCCACCACATAGTGAATAGTTGCAGCCTCAAAAACTCCTGTAAAAAGATAGTACCAAAAACCTTCTATTTGCATATTTTCATTCTTTATGATTCCCAAATATATAAGTATATAAAGCCCTACAAGCAATTGTACCACTCTTCTTGCATACTTATATTCTTTTATAAACAAAAAATACCAAATGATATTGATATTCCTATATAACTGAAAATTAAAAAATAAAACAAATTATCCAATGCCAACCAAAGCACGACAGCAATTGTTTCAAATATAGAAAACATCAGTATAGGCAGTAAGTACTTCTTCAAATTATTGTCCTCGATTCATTATATATCTTTCTAAAGTGCATAAATGCTTTGTTTTTTTATTTATAGTATATGTTAAAAATTATATCACAAGGAGGGACGAAATGAAAGTAATATTGAGCAGAAAGGGAATGGATAGCGAATCCGGAAGAGTGGCAAGTCCGATACTTCCTGACGGTACTTTACTATCACTCCCTATACCCGATCGAAAAAGCAAGAAAAAATACGAAGATATACAGTATAAAGGAAAAAACTATAGAGATATTATAACGTGGCTTCATCCGGATTTTGATTTTGAAAGTTATCCTACCTGTCACCTGGATCCTGATATATATGAAGGTATTGATAATAGACCAAGTGACTGGATACCTGCATTCGGACAGTGGGGAGTACCCGGCTACACATCTTGATAAATCCGGTGTGGATGTAGGGTGATCTCTTTTCTTTTTATGGAATGTTTAGAGAAACCGAGATAAAAAACGGAAAGCTTTCCTATGTGAAGGGATCTCCTATTCGTCATATTATATACGGATACCTGGAAATCAGTGAAGTTATAAAGGATGATATGAAAATTGCCGAAAAATACAATTGGCATCCACACAGTATAGCACCTTTTTATACCAACAATCGTATATATCTTTCAAAGAAATGCTCTACCTTTCATTATGATGATGCACTGGTACTTACACAAAAAGAGCAGCCAAGCAGAAGTGTGTGGAAATTGCCTTCATTCTTTGCAGAAAAAGGAATAGCTATTTCCTGGCAGGGACATACCCACCCTATTATTAAAGGTGACTCATCCATATTAAAAACCGCATCACGTGGACAGGAGTTTGTTATAACAACAGATACAAAAGAGCAGGAAGAAAATCTTTCTGAATGGGTAAAAAGAAATTATAAGCCATAAGTAATTTTTGAACTTAATTAAAGCCGGATGCTTAAAACCCGGCTTTTTTTATATATGCTATAAATATATTCTCATTTATTCATTATATCGAATAATGCCATTCACATATTGAAAAATCAAATCACTGGATACATTGAGGATTTCACCTATTTTTTTATATAATTTATCTATGTATTTTTATTGAAATAGTGATATTTTTACAAATTAAGGAGGATTTCATTATGTTACGACTTCCGGATAACTTTCGAGTCTTTTTACAGATGCAAGAAAAGCCGGCTTTTATAAAAATGAAGGAGCACAAGGACAATGGCGGAAAAATTGTCGGAACTTATTGCTCATTTGTTCCCTACAGAGCTGATTATAGCGGCAGGTGCCATACCTGTATCTCTTTGTGCAACCAGCGAAGAACCTATAAGTGCCGCAGAAGCGCATCTACCCTCAAATCTTTGTCCGTTGATAAAGGCAAGTTACGGTTTTGCTCTTACCGATACCTGCCCATATTTTTATTTTTCCGACTTTATAGTAGGTGAAACCACCTGTGACGGAAAAAGAAAATGTTTGAGCTTATGAATGATTTGAAAGAAACCTATGTCATGCAACTTCCGTCTTCAAGAGATGAAATTGCCCTAAATATGTGGGAGGCGGAAATACATAAGTTTTTGGAAAAAGCTTGAAGATTTCTATGGTGTAACCATTACTGAGGAAGATGTCAAAAAGCAATATTATTAAAAAATGCCGAAAGAGATCTGGTACTTGAATATCTTGAACTTGGAAAACTCAATCCCTCTCCCATCTCAGGTTATGAAATCGGAACCAAAACTTGATACACTTAGTTTTATACCAAGTATGGAAGAACGTTGTAAGCAGATACGACAAAGAATTGATGAAGTAAAGGCCGATTGGGAGGCAAATTATAAGGGTAAGGTAGCAAGAAAACCGAGAATATTGATAACAGGATGTCCAAACGGCGGCGTACGAGATAAAACAATCAAAGTTTTGGAGGAGCTTGGTGCGGATGTAGTTGCATTTGACAATTGCAGTACAAACAGAGAAAAAGATTGAAAAGGTAGATACTACTCTACCTGTAGCAAGAGCCCTTGCAAAAAAATATCTAAATATCAATTGCTCCGTAATGAGCCCGAATGACAGCAGACTTGGCTTTATAACAGATATGGTAGATGAATATCAGGTAGATGGAGTGGTTGAAATAATACTTCAGGCATGCCATACCTTCTCTATAGAATCATTTAATGTTAAAAAGCTGTAGTTGCCAAAGGTGTACCTTATCTGAAGATAGAAACAGATTATTCAAAGGCCGATGTCGGACAGATAAACACAAGACTTGAGGCATTCCTTGAAACTGTAGCTGTATAATGAGAGGATTAACTTAACAAATGGATAAAAAATATTATGTAGGTATAGATATAGGATCCACCGCTTCAAAGGTGGTAGTACTTGATGATGAAAAACTCGTCAAATCTTTTGTATACCTACAGGCTGGAACAGTAAGGAAACCGCAAAAAATATTTTACAAAGGCTACAAGATGACGGACTTTTCTGAAAATATGAGCTGTGCCGCAACCGGATACGGAAGAATCTGTGTAGATTATGCGGATAAAGTTATAACAGAAATAACCTGCCATGCCAAAGGGTGCCTATGCTCTGTTTGGGAGTTGACGGAACCGTCATAGATATAGGCGGTCAGGATACAAAGATAATCAGCCTTGAAAACGGTATGGTACGAGACTTCCTAATGAATGATAAATGTGCGGCAGGTACAGGTAAATTTATAGAAGTCATGGCAAACAGACTGGGCACAGACTTTGAAGAGCTTTACGCTCTCGCCTCTATTGGTGATTCACTTTCTATAAGCTCTATGTGTACAGTATTTGCAGAATCGGAGGTTATCAGCTATATAGGGTCCGGTGAAAAAAGAGAAAATATAGCTGCCGGAGTAATAGATTCAGTAGCCAATAAGGTTATAAACCTATCTCAAAAGCATGGTCTCCTAGGTGAAATCATGCTTACAGGCGGACTTAGCTACACACCATATTTTATAGAATTGATGTCACAAAAACTTGGGAAAAAGATTCATACACATCATCTAGGAAGATATGCCGGTGCTATAGGAGCCGCAATTTCTTTAAGACCGAAAAACAGTACTCCTATACAGTTCAAGTAAAAAATATAAATGACTTTCACATTTTCAAGACAAAACTTGAAAAAATGTGAAAGTCATTTTAATTTACCATTCATTTTTCTATAAACTTATTCCAAACCGATTTTTTGTTCTTTTTAAATGAATCTAATAATCCCATAACCCACCTTACATTTCTCCAACCACAACTGTCTCTTCAAGAGTTGTAAGTATAATCTCAAGTATTAATTCTACAAAAGCATAACTGTCAGCTTCTTTGTCCGACTTTCCAAGTGAATCATAATAATCTTGTTGTCTGCTTCTTATCAACTCTTCAATTGGCAGCCAATAAAACAGTTCATTCCATTTACCAAGTAATAAGCTATGCCACATCCTTCCAATACGCCCATTTCCATCCGCAAAAGGATGAATAAACTCAAATTCATAATGAAAAATAGCACTTTTAATCAGTGGGTGCATTTCTGAATTTTTATACCATTCAAACAGTTCTTGAATTTGCATAGGTACAAATTTAGCAGGTGGAGCCATATGTACAACAATATCACCATCAAAAATTCCTACTCCACCACTTCTAAATGTTCCATTCTCAGGAATCAACCCTTCCATCATAACCCGATGTGCTTTGAGTAAATCTTTTACTGAGTTAGGATCCAGTGAAAGCATTAACTCATATGTTTCATAAGCATTCTTAACTTCACGTATTTCATTAGGATTTCCCAAAATTCTCTTTCCATCAAGTATAGCAGTCACCTGTTCTAAAGAAAGTGAATTTTGTTCAATAGCAAGTGAAGAATGGATTGTTCTTATTCTATTTTCTTTTTCTTAAATGTGGATTTAGCTTTCCATGTGAAAGTACTGTAATTCTTCCAACCTGTTCACTAATTGCAGCTACAAGATTTGTAATTCTGTCCGTCATATGAAACGGTGGTTTATATTCTCCCATTTTGTATTCCCTTTTAAACTTTTAATAAAAACTATAAAATTGCCTTTATACCCTTTGCACTGCGAAGAATCGTATCTGTGAAATGATTACCCGTATTTAATTCAAATATCACCTCGCTCCCAAGTATCTTAAAATACTCTGAAAGCTCTCTTGTATTATCCTCTACAGTTTTTAATACAGGATTGCGTGTATTTGCCTCTTTATCCCCCAGAGAAAAATAGATTTTATCAGGTAACTTCCTACAATCATTTCTTTTGCAGTATTCAATAAAGTCATGAAACCAAAGTGAACCCGACATACTTGCCACTCTGTCAAATACATCAGTTTTATACATAGCATAAACGGCAAAAAGACCTGCAAGTGAATATCCTGTTATTCCTGTAAATCCTGGTTCTCCATCTATCTTCTCATTTGCCTTTGGCAAAATGTCATCTATAAGCAATCTAAGATACTCATCTGCACCGCCGCTAAAAGATTTTTCTTTAGAATAGATTGAAGGCATATACCATGGTGACATATCATGATTCCAATCAATATTTCCAATAACAAGTAAATTAAAAGAAGTGCAACCCATATTCTGCAATGCTTGATATACATCTTCGCCATCACCTTCAAAAGTATTAAAAACAATCAAAGGAGCATTTGTATCAGATGACTTGTATAGGGTGATTACTTTATCTTTTATATTGAATTTTGTTTTATTCAAGCAGTCTACATACATATAATAACCTCATTTTAATTCTATCTCACCTTTTTTAGCCGGTCTGACATATTTTATAAAATCAGGATGTATAGCACCAATTTTTAAATAGTTTTCTCTTGCTTCTTGAAGACTTACACAGTTAGCTCCCGTGTCGGCATCCGGATCATTATAATCAAATATATCATCTTCCCAAAAAGCAAACAGGACAAATATCAAAATGTAAGTCCTAAAACCGTCTTTAAAAAGTATAGTATCCACAAATAGGGCATTTTTCACGCTTCATAAATACCTCCTGTATATTCAATAATAATATATTCCTCTTTATTAATATTAAAAGCATTATTGAATTTAAAACCATATAATACTAGTTAGTATTATATATCTATACTAACTTAATGTCTGCAGATGATATTAAGTATTCATAAAATTTACTGATTTCATTATCCATAGCACCATCAAAAAAACTTCTTTACATAAGTTTTTCTATAAATAAATATTTATCATTTGTAATACTACCTTTTATAGTCCTAAGTATATCCTCTACATTACGTTTATACTCATATTCGAGCTTAAATAGATATTCTTTATCCTCTTCTCCCACCAGTATTTGCCTTGATTTTGAAATTGCCCACAAAAGTTCACCTATACGTTCTAACTTACTATTATCTATAGTATTTTTCAATAAAAGTACTTATCCTCAAAGCAACTTATAATATTTGGTGTAATCTCTACCGGTAATGGATTAGAAAAATCTTGTTTCTGCAAATTTATCTTCTCCACTTTCAATACTCTCTTAATGTTTCTAAGTAAGTCTTTGGAATCTTCAAACCATTCGATTTTTACAATTTTTGTTATCACAAAATATAATTATCAAATATGTGTAATCAAGCTCTGCAAAAGGAATACATGATTTTTAACATATTAAAAGCACTCATTAATATCAAAAATATTAATGCTTTTTATCATAATGGGATAATTACTTAATACATCTTCATAGTAATCTTTTATATGGAAAAATTGCATGATATTTATGTGCTAATTCATTCAATGCATTCTCCGCTGCAATTAGCTTTATCTTCTCTTCTTTTTATTCCAAGTTTTTACCTGAAACTTATTAAAGTATTTATTAGGAGCATGTTCCTTTGTAATACATACATATATCAATTAATTCTTGATATATATATCATTTATACAAAGTTCTTGATTTTTCTTTTACCAATATTTTTATGTTCAAAATGTATACAACCAAAATATTCTTGCATTATTTCAATCTTTTAAAATCGCATTATGTAAATTAATTAAGGCTAGTCTTGATTTATCTTTATCTCTTAGATAATAGTCCCAAAAATTGGTTGTTGAAATTTACTATACTTTGAAAAATTCACTTTTTATTTTACCAAATCCTCCGGTAAATTTGCTTTTTCATCAAAACGGTCTATCTTCAAACGGATATCTATACTCCATAGAAATTTTTGTTTTATTTTCTCCATAGGAAAAATAAAATTAATAGCAATATTCTGTATTTCAACATTATTAGCTATTATAATCTGCAATATTTTTGAAAATATATAATAATTTCCCTATATATATTTACAATATCAGATCTGATACTAAACCAATATTCTAACCAATCATATACACTATCACATTCATAATTGCTAAGTATCGTTTTACTCCACAGAGATGCAAATTCTTGATGAAAAACTAATTACAAGGTTTCTTAGCGGAATAGCCTTATGCGCATCGTCTATAATATCATAAACTGATAATATATCTATATTAGGTTTAATTGCGTCAGCACAATACGTACTGAATATTGGTAGCATTTTACATACATAATTCAACCTGAAACACTTTCCTCATTTCCATTACCTATTTCACTAGGTACTAGAATATAATTAACATAAACTTCGTTTCTACCCTTATCAATGTATATTTTTAATGATTCGGTCGTGTCTCGCAAATATTTCAATATAGATTCTATATTATTATTAACATATTCTATATAAACTGTTCTATTTCCTAAAAAGCAAGTATACATAAGGCTTGTCAGAGTATCAATAGAATATTTATTACATGTATTCCACAATAACTCTAAAGAAATATTGTATGACAAGTTAAGTGAATGATCTATATTTATAAGCCGGTATGCAATTACTGAATAGGAATAAATATCTGATGTTATATTAAACATTTCTTTGAATTTAAGTCGTTTATACAAAGCTTTTTGATAAATAAAATATATCGGTCTCTTTCAATTCTATCTTTTTAGTATCATTTCTAAGATTTATTAAATATTTTATATTTTCATTATCTTGAAATATTTCTTGCATTTTATCCAGAGTCTTTATATCTTCGTCAATTTCTTCAAATTTAGTAAATGGATTTAATTCCATATCTATAAGAAAATAATCCACTGTGCTCATTTGCATTATCGTATATATTCTTATTTTTAAATAAGTATTGCATTATGCTACCTGAAAATACTCCACGTAAAGCAGCTACATAGCAGCTCAAATCATTTTCTTTCCATAAATTATCTACAAGCTCCAAATAAAAATTTTCTTTTATCTCTTATCAGCTTAGGAAAATATGAAAATAACTTTGCATAATAAGCAGCATCTGTAATACTTACTACTTGTAATGCCGTACTTTCCAATTCTATAAACTCATGCAATCTGTCTATAATATGCTGTGAACGAACTGGTGCAATCCTTCAATATTTTTTGATCACCATCAATTTTAATAAAAATTCATTTTCAATACTTTTCAATATTTCTCCGTAATCTTTCGAGGTCTTTTCTGTCAAACTACCTATTAATTTATTTACTGATATTCTAATACCACATATATCTGCAAAACAGACTTTCCTAAGAATATCACATTTTATTTTTCCTGTATCTGTATTATTCAGTTTTCACTATTTGGCTGTTTATTCTTTCAGCCAACATTCTCACCATGAGTTAACAAATATAGTATTCTATCAATAGTTTGTTTTTCCACCATTCTAAAAAGATTTCCGCCAATCTTTGATTGAAGAATGCAACTTACCGGATTTACTCAATACTTCATAAATTTCTTTTGCTTCTTTTCTTCAAGAGATAACTTAATTACCTGCAAAGCCTTAATGCCACTAATATCTCCACTATAATTATACCAATCATCTTCTCGTGTTGTTATGATAAGCTTTATAATGGTATTTTACATTTTTCTTGTAATAGCTTTCCAATTCATTCCATTCACTAAATTCAGAATCTAAATTGTCAATAATAATCAGTGGCTTTTCTCCCATTTTAACTCTTATATCAAAGTATGAAATTATATTAAGTATTTCTTTTCTTTCATTACACCATAGAAGCTGATATATGCTGTATTGTTCTCTAAGACTATACGCCACTTTCATTGCAAGTGTGTGTTTTCCCTGTCCGCTTGACGCTTTAATTACAGTTATTCTATTACTATCTATAGATTTTTAATTTCACTTTCCAAAACTTCTCTTTCAACAGGTAACCCCTTGAAATATCATTAAACGTTGGTTTTTACCTTCATAATAATCAAAAATCTGTGTTTTTATGTCACTATAGTCAAAACTAACCTTTTCTTATCCAACCATGTGCCGGATTTTTGTGCCCTTACTAATATTATCAGTAGTTGATGCAATCAATATATCTACTTCATCCTTATTGATACTACCTCTTTGTTCCATCTTCTCTAAGCAACGAATTTTTCAGTGCATTTGCATACATAACAATATTATCTGTCATAATTTCATAATTGTTAATCAACAATTTTTCTATTTCAACACATAACTCCTCCTTTTTCTTTTCTTACAAACCGTAGTACTTTTTATAAAAATTCCTCATATGAAAAACGCTCCAATCCCATTCTGCATTCTCTTCCTTGATCCTCACTAATTACATTTTTCCATTTATTATTAGAGTCACTGTCAAGTGTATTCGAAAATATTTTACTTTAAATCTCCATTTGCGACCTCAAAATCATATACCAACTTAAATTCTCTATCCTTATCAATTAGATACGCTTCTAAAAATTTTTAATACACTCTTCAAAAAGCCTGCATTTTGTTTTTATTGTAGAAAATTTTAATTGAATATGCATTTCTTTGTTTGAATTTTTTCAACTGTTATTTTATCAATATCTTCAATACCCTCTAAATGAAATACTGTATTTGCATCATTTGTAGACAATATTACATAGCAAGAATACAAAAATTGATAAGTAAAAGCCACGTAATGCTATCTGTCCACCTGTTCTTGATTCTTTTTAATTCTTGTATTGTAGTCTTTCGTTTCTTCATTTTTCCCATTATTATAACTTCTCCATACTATTTAAAAATTATTTACCAATTTGACTCAAAAATATTGTATCACAAATTTAAAACTTTATTTTTATAGAAAAAGATTCGAAAAAACAACTTTCTCGAATCTTTTATTATTTGTGGTTTAATCCTCAAACACCAAATCCATAATTACCATATGCCTGAAGGTCTCTTCTCCCGTACTTTCATCTACAACTAAACCAGATAATATTTATTATTTTTATCATATCTTTTGTCTTTAAATTGGAATTTCATGCAGAATATTCTCTTTTGTGCATCAACTTCTCTACTGTCTGCAAAGAAGCTGACCTCATTGGAGATCTTCTCATTATCTTCTGAAATAAAGCAAAATCTTATATTTTGCTGCCCTTATAGTATCACTTACCTGTTCTGACTGTATGAAATCAAGCATTGTAACCTTATTTGTAATCTTATGTACCATACTGATAAGAGTGATTTCCGCATTTTTGGTATCCATATGACCACGCTCTACCTTAATATCAAGTACCGGCACAAGCATTTCCTGAGGTGAAGAACCACCATGGACAAAATTTTGTCCACCGCCTGAAACTTTAAATACATTACTGCTGATAGGAAATGAACACATCTTCGTATCTTGATTGCGTAGTACCTTTCCCATAGAAATACTCATGATTCCATCTTCCTTTATAGCATTCTCTGCAACTATAAATCTACGATTGACAAATGCATTCTTATCATTTACTCCACTGATTTTATCACTTTCTGTAAGCTTATCTCTCTTATAAATAAATCCATGATCAGCTGTAATTACAAAGTGATACGTATTTGCATTCGTAGAAATACGTCGAATCAAATCTATAATCTCTGTAACAGCCTCCTTACAAGCTACAAATACCTCATCTTCTGTATTTGCTTTATCACCTCTTGCATCAATCTGATTGTGATATACATATATTGCCTGTTTTTCCTGTGAAAATATCCCTAAGCTCCGTCTTTTTAAATTTTTGATATCATCAAATTGGATGCATAAGCTATTTGAAGAATGCTTTTGCAATACAGTCTGTCTCCCTAAAAGATTGTCACAAAGTACATCATCTACTAAAACCTGATAGTTATCTGTCATTGTAATATTATCATGTGGTAATAATGCCGCCATTCCAAGTCTGGTATATGAAGGTAAAACACTAAGTTGCTTATCAAGCTTTACCCTACATTTCGGATCATCTGATAAAAGAGTATATAGTTCCTGTCCCACCTCGTAACGCATAGCATCAGATATTATAACAACTACACGATCCTTTGAGTTTCTAATATTACTGTCAAAAAAATCAATCTGTAACGGCAATTTTGTAAAAGCATCCTCTTCCTGCAATGCTATATTCCACTTTGAAATAAGCTTATCCAAATACTCATTAGTGTAAATATTCTCTACAAGCTCTCGAATTTCTTCAAAGTCATACTTTTCATCAAGCTGATCAAACTCCAAATAGAACTTTCTATACTCCTGATCAATTCTATAATCTGAGTTAATATATTGTTCCCAAATACTTGAAAACTCATCCATACAAGCATAGTTTACACAAGATATTATATAATATGCACTCTTTAACATACGATAAATACATCCTGTTCTATCACCAAAATGCATTTTCTCTTTTTGTCAGCAATATCTATAATAGAATGCTCATCAAGTCTTGCTCCCATATCTTCTGAAGATAGTCGGTCTACTATCCAATTAGTCAAAATACTGTCAATACAAAGAAATGTATCACAATTTATCAATACTTCCGGAGGGTATTTTGCAAATACTTTCTTCACTTCTAATTTGGTATTTACAAAAATCAGAAAGCTCATCATACTTATCTCTGTACAAAACACTGTTCATCATATTCTCAACGAATGCAATAATATTACCGCCTTTATAAGAAATATATGAATCCCAAATCTTTGGTATTTCTGAGGAAATATGCTTTGAAGTATATGTAACAAAAAGTGTGATCAAAAAGCTTTCAAAGTCGGATTTACATTTGTATATCCAAAATACTTCTCACATAACTTCCAAAAAGCATCTAATAGATCATATTTTTATTTCAGCAATGAATTTATTATCTTCAAGTTCTCCCTCAGTCAAAAATCACTCGAACTACTTCCTCAAAAGAGCAAGTTCCGGTACGACAAATACTGCTTAAAAAGTCCAATCAGAATATTTTCTTCATTTAAATTTTCTATCTCTAAATCATAAAAATCTCTGAGTTCGTTCCTTATTGGCAAAAGAACTTAATATGTTTTCTCTATAATTGCCTTTATACTTCTCATCAATTCCCCAAATCAAGTAAAAAGTAAAGAAGCACGATCTGCAAAAATCTCTTAGAATACAATAATGTATCCTCGAGATGATTTTCCTTCACATCCAGTTTTGGAAATGGAGCATATATCAAATAATTGTTCTCTAAATCTTTTTCTCTCAAAAAAAGTATTTTGTATAGAACTGGTTATCCTGTTCCAAGAAATACACTTTTGCATTTGCCAACTCTATGCTCTGTACATCCTCAGCAAACTCTCCTTTATCGTCATACCAAAATACCAGTTTTCTGGTATCAGATGTGAATTCCTCATTCAAACGATCTATTATCTGTTTTAGGTTTAATTCCGCCATTTACTTTACTACCTTCCACTGTCATGATCTATGACTTCGCTCTTTTTCGTTTACTTCTTAAATAATTCAGAGTGCGTACCTAAGCGATAAAGCATTAAAACAAGTACATCCCCACATATTTTATACTTCCAGTGCCGCCTTAAAATCATCCATACCGGAATATCTCGGTGTCAAAGGATCCGACATCATTTTTTTCCCTTCTTCAATAGCTGCTGCCGTTACTTTATTAAAAATAACTTCTGCCAGTTCTTTGATATCATTATCTAATCTAATATTCAGATTTGTTGTCATCAATATGCTCTCTCCCAACTTCCCAATTTTCAAATACTTTTAATCAAAAATTATATGCATAATTAACCAAAAAAATTATTATTTCTGTCCATCTAATTTTTTTAATACCACTATCACCAAGTTTTTCAAGTGATATCAATTGTGTTCTTGCAAGTTTTCTGAGTTCTATCATCCTTTCCTTTTTGTTTCATACCTTTACCAATAAGAATTGCATTATAGCTTTCCATATTTGCAAGCACCAGTAACTCATTCAGACTTGCATAGTCCCTCATATTACCTTTTTCAAATCCGGATTTTTCTTCACGCCACTGTTTTGCTCTTTTTATTAAATAATGCAACATTGAGCATATCTGCTTCACTTGCATATTTATATGATAACTGTTCGTTGGTGAGATCCTTTTAATAGATATTCTTTGATTGCATCTGTATGGATTTTTATAGTTAATCTTGAAATTTCTCTATTTAAATTCCAACCTAATGATAGCTTAGAATTTTCATCTGACTTAAGCCTTTTTGTATTCTTGGATTAAATAGAGCTTAAACTCTGCTGAAATCCATGAAGCAAATTCCATTGCTATATCAGGATGAGCGAACGTTCCTCCGCCTCTCCCGGATTTAGAAACAATACCGATCGCATTTGTATTTTCAATCCATCTTTGAGGTGATAATGTAAATGCATTTGTTCCTGCTTCTTTTCTAAAGGAGTCGAATTCGACCCCTTTAAAATTAGGATTGTGAATAGTCTCCCAGAGACCAAGGAATTCAACTGTATCTCTTACTCTTAGCCAGTTTTTTTAACAACATCTTTAGGTTCATGCACATTTTTTGTATCTTGCAATATCCGTTAGACTTATATAGTCATTTTTAAAGTCTTCCGTATAAATTTGAATAGCAAACCCTTTTTGCTTCGATCGTGTCTTTTTCAACTTAGACATGTGAGTTCCTCCTTTATGCTGATGTACTGTTTACAACATTTATTTTCGTAATAACTGCTCTAAACAGCACATCAACAATTCATTTTTAATTTTAAACTTTGCTATAAGCTCTAAAATCCTTGTGATTTATATGATGGCATTATGAAAATGCATCATATAGCTCCCTTTCATAGAAATTTTTATATACTTTTAGCTGGGTATAATGAAATCTAAGCGTCAATATCTTGCTTCTGTATATTCTGTTTTTAGTGCTATAATATAGAACACCGCCTCTCTTTCCAATTTTATTTCCGGTGCTTTCCCATATGTAAAATCCAAATGTCCAAGTAAAGCAATTTCATATTCCTTGTCTTGTTGTATTATATCCTTATATTTTCCACGATATATCCTTGACTTATAAATCCATGATCCATCTATTTTTTTAGTATAAATTATAAGTCTGTAATATTCTCCCTTATTTTCTTTGTACTAAAACTTTTCAACATCGAGCTTAACTTTACCATTATCGGCAATTTCAGGTATGGATAAATCACAAAGCTTTGCACCTATCTCGTCTCTTTTTAAGTCAATCAGCTGTCCAATCAAAATCAGATCAATACATAAAAATGTATTGTATTCTCGAATAAATTTTATTTTCAGTGGTTTTGCATTGAAAAAATTTCTTACTATAAATTCTTCATCCTTTTCCTTTAATTTATCAGAGGAATAACAAAAAGCTTATACTTTCATCATTTCTAAAAACAATCATATAATTTAGGATATAAAAATTTTTGTTTTTTATCAGAGTTGAATTCACTTCTACGCCAATTACTTGGATTTCTTCGAACTCCATAGCAATAAACTTTATTTGGATCCTCAGAGTCGCTCTTACTTAAAGAGGTTACCATAGCAATCTTTTTCAATGTCAGAATAAATATGCAGAATATTTTGTGGTATAAATCCTCCAAGTCTCTCTGTAAACTGCTGCAGAATATCTCCTAAATTATTATTATACTCTATTCCAAAAATATTCTCTTAATTCTTTTGCACTTATTATTAATTTACTAATATTAGCTTCAACCTCCAAATCGTCGTTTAAATCTTTGCTTTTCATAAAATGCAACTTTACTAAAAGCATATTTATTTACTCTTTTTCTGAGCCTATAAATCTCTTTACTAAAAACTATGTATTCAATGTTCTTATATTTAAAAATAAAACTGCAAATTGTCCAATTTTTTTATCAACCATATCTTGTTTTAATAAACTCAAATTACTTAGCTTCATACTTTTATTACTCCACACTCCACTAAAAATATTTATCTTACATTTTGAGAAATCTCTTACTGGTTAGAATTGTCTTTTTTTATTTATCCACACATCAACTAAATATTCATACATTATATCTTTTTAGTTGATTTAAAATAAAAATCAATTTGAAATCTATTTAAACAGTATATTGAATCAAATATTCCTTGTATCAATTCTTGCTAACTTATTATAAAATTCTATTTTTTTACCTTGCTTTTGTATTATCCAGTTTTTAAATCTTAAAAGCATCATCTTCGATATCTTCTATACTAAATTCTGAAAGCGGTGTTTCATCAGACATAGAATGGTCATAATATGAATATTTAGTCATCATATCATCAATTAATTTGCAATCATCTACCGAAATATCTGCAAGTCTTGTAAGTCTTCCTTTAGTTTGTATATCTCGTCTAAAAACGCTTTTACTACTTCATTTAACAATATATCTTCTACACTCTTTTCCACTATAATTCTCATTTGCTGACAAACATAATGTAACTTTTCATCGTAAAGTGCATCATTTATATCTATCTTCTTGATCTGTGCAATATTGGTATTAATTAAATTATTTATTCCACTTAACACTTTACCTCCATATTCTGCTGAAGTAATTGGAACACCTTTTTCTCGTCCTCTGCCTGATATTCTTAGTTCTGTATATGTCACACCTTTCTTACTTGCAACCTCATTTATGCCCACAGCCATAGAAATCCTATGTGTGAATACTATAACCTGCCTATATTTTGCTGCCTCCACTAATCTCGATATTACTGCTTCTTCATATGTATAATCTAATGATGAAATCGGATCATCCACTATTAATGGACATTCTTTATCTCTACCCGAAGCTTCTGAGAAAAAAGCTGCTAATGATACTACTCTGTTTTCTCCTTCACTTAGAACATCTGCCGGTGAAGCATTCTCTTCTACATCTAAAAGTTCAACTTTAAATGGAACTTTACCTTTCCCACCTTTTTTGCTGCTTCAATGTTACACTAACAGTTCCTTTTGTCAACTTCTTCAATTCTATATTAAATCTATTGATATAATCTTCAGATATTAACTCATTTGCCAGCCTATTACTTAGTGTAGTTATTGCTTTAGTATTTAAAAAGCTTTCTGCTTTATCAATTTCTCTGTGAAGTCTAATAGTGTCAAGCCTTGAAATTATATCTTCAATATTGTTACACAAGAACTTTCTAACCTTTAATTCTTTTGATTATATTCTGTGTCCTAATATGCTCTTCATTTGTCAACAGATTATTCTTTTTTGTTTTTCTATTTCTCTACCTAATTTAATATCCTCTAGTCTCTTAATATTCCCTTCGATATCAAGATGTACAATATCCAATTCATCATATTTTTTTCTGAGAAATCAAATTATGGTTAAATCTAATCTCATCTAAAAGTTCTCATTATATCATATTGAATATTTTGAATATCACTTGATTCTATATTACTTACAGTTTCTTCTTCACTCCAGCAAGAAGTCAATTTTAAAAAGTTCTGATATATATATTGACTTGCTATTTTTCTTCTTCCATACTTGTCTCGCCATTTATATATTCCTCAATACTTTGTATTCTTTTTTTAAGGACTCCTTTTTATTTTCTGTCTACATAAAGGACATGTTCCACCATCAATATTATACTTTATCTCGCCTTTTGCAGAAAGCATTACATCATAATATTTATTTGCAGATTTCCAAAGAGATATCCATGCTGAATCTTTCACACTTTCTTTATCAACCTCTAAAGCCTGATCTTGAAATAGTTTCATTGTCAGAATCTTCTTTTCTCTCGCAATATCCCATGCCTTTTTAACTCTGAAATTCTTTTAACATTTTCTTTCGTATAAAAGTGACTATATTTCTTTAATTCAAAAATAATTCTGTCTATAGATGAAATACTACCTGATAGTTGCTTTATCTCAGCATTTAGTATATCACTATTCGACTGTTTTTATCAGATTATGTAATTTTTGTTCATCTGTATTTTCCCATATATAATCACTTTTATCGATTTTTTTATATCGGAAATATTTTCCGATAACACCTCAATCTTTTATCTCCTCTTAATTCTTCCGGAATTTTAATTTCTAGAATTGTTTTATGTTTTTCTTCTCTTCCAGTTTTTTTCCTTTATTTGAGTTGTTATATTAGCTATGGCAGAAAGCATACTGAATATCCACGGCTCATAAGATGCTTCTTTCGCCATCTCCACATAAGCTTTTTGATATTTTAGTATCAAAAATATCAATACTTCTCAAGATATCATGCTCACCTGACACACTAATATCACATGCCAGCACTTCATCCTTACCATTTTTCTAATTTTCACATCGCAATGCTTTCCAGAATTTGATTTCTTGTAAACATTACCCCTAATATCTTCCCTATATTTTGCATTAGATATTTGTTTAATAATACGAATATAACTAGATTTTCCTGCACCATTATCACCATAAACTACTGTGATTCCTTGTGGTGAAAACTTAAGTGATTGACCAGACTTTAAAGCATTTACTCCTTCAACATTACTAATTGAACAAAGTGCAAGACTTCCTTGCTCGTTGTGTTTCAAAAGGTTTAAGTCTTTCACCTCGACTCTATTAGCTTGCTTTTTCAGTTCAAGTAAACATGTGTCAGCAAATCTCTCAACATCATCTTCTTTAAATTTACCTTCTTTATAAAATGTACTAATTGCATCACCAACCCAAATATGTTGTTTTTCAACCCATTCTATAATCTCTTCATTTGTAATCATATCTTTACCCCCACTTATAGTTATCTTTCTTTACTCATTATATTCTTTGAATCTGCCAATACCTCATACAACTTACCATCTGATGCAGTCTGAAGTTTTCTGTAGTTTACCTTTACTCCGTCATCCAGATCAAGCTCTATACGGCTAAGTGCCAGGTGAGCTATCTTTTCATCATATTCTCTACATTCCTTTAGTTGTTTTTGAAGCTTTTCTTTTCGTTTAGTTGCCGCCGCTACCTCTCTGGCATTTCTACTATGTTCTATACTATCCTGCATACGACCAATCTCACTCTCATAGATTCTTTGCATACGGTGCAGATAGTCAATACGTAGATTTCCAATAGTATCTGCATTATATCTATGTAGATAGATAAGTGCCTTAAATCCATTATGCTTTCCACTTTCAAATAGCCAGTAGATTGGTCGCTTGCCTGAACCTGTAACTGAATATGTCTGACAATGATCCTTAAAGAAATCATTCATAAAGTAATTTCTGATAATTTCACGTGAGGAGTTCCCCTTATTTCCAAGCGCCTTAGCAATAAAATCAAGGTTCTCTTCCAAAGTATCCTCACCATAAACCACTTTTAACCAAGTACAAAGGCGTGTAATTATATCAATATCATCTTCCAAATATGCTTCATCAGTAATTGGAATAATATTGTTAGCATCAGGTTTGAACTTATCATACTTAGAATCATCCCACTCTCCACCGGCGTAGGCAAGACCTTCGGTATCCAGGGAGTACCGACCAAACATACAACCGACAGCGTAGAAAAGGAGTGAAACTATTTCATCTCTCCTAGTTCTAATATAAGCCGATCCCTTCATAGACTCCGGCACAGCTTCTTTACTGTCAAATACTCTGTGGACAGTTACATCTCTTTCTAAAACTTCAGGAGTAAGTTCATCCTGTAGACCGTAGATGTCTATAAAGATGCGATTAAGTTCTTCTTCATTGGATTTTAGATTAAAAAATCTTTGTTCACATTCATATACCCAAGAATGGTAGGAGTCTGAAATAGCTTTAGACTTATTTTCTAGACCATCTTGGATTGTAGATGTTTCTACAATTGGGTGATATTTAAAGTCCCAAGAGGTTTCATAGTAGTCCCAGTCTCGTTTGGAAATTTCTAAATTTTTATCTACAATATTTTCCACTTCTTGTTTTCTTTCAATTTTAATTGGAATCTGAGGTATATGTCCAGTACTATAATGAAGTCCCTGACATATTAAATTCATAAACTCTTGAACAGTAACTGAATTAAACAAACCTAGAAAAATATAATATATAATCATTATTATTCATTCAGGACCACTTGCATCAAAAAGCTGTTTCATTGTTTATAAATCGGCAACAAAAATCAGTAGTTGAAACATCATTCCACGTCAACGCATCTTTAAAAAAATACTGTGTGTTTTGTGGTCTTGATTTTAGTTTTCCACTATTATCGAAAAATTGCATATTTCAAATCCATCATTTTCCCAATTAACTACATATACACTGTTACCATACCATCTTCTAAATCCTCCGCCTTTGTTATATTTAAACCATTTTGTTTTTGATCTTTTTCAATATTTACTTACACCAAAATCTTAAAAAAATCTTTCATTATCTGACGTTATAAGTCCCTGTTTTGCAACACCATAATCTTTAGCCTTTCTAGTTTTAATAAGGTGGTCTATTACCACATCTTTTAATCCAATATCCAAAAAGCTATTTGGTATTTTTATTCTGGAAAAATTTAAACTCAAAAATATTTTTATTTTCTGTATTTAAAAATAAAAATCTTTTTTTCCCAACTCATTATTCCATTAACTAAGCGTATATATATGCCAAATAATCATCTAAGCTTACTCTATTTAAGACAAATGCTGTTGTTTGTACAACTTCACCACTAATTTCATCAAATGCCCTTGATCCTAAATGTGACATATTAACTAGAAATTATTTTGAATAATATTCTTTCTAAAAATTAGAATAACTTCCTAGAAACATCCAGCTATGTTGTGTAATCATAGCCTGATAACCCTTATCCACTATCATCTGTCCACAACGTTCAATGAACACCGCAAATAAATCCGACTTACTATCAGGATAATTCTTTTTAAATAATTATTTACTTTTGCACTTAGGTTACCACTTCCTGCATACGGCGGATTCGTAACCGCCACCCAGTACTTCTGCCCCAGCACCTTGCCCTGTGCTATCATCTGCAACAGTGCTTCTTTAGTATCCTCTATCCCCACAGTTTCCATGCTGATCTGGCCAGAGGACTCACTATCAGATACAAATCTCTCCAAAAGTTCCCAGTCGTATTCTTCCACGGTAAGTATAGAACCATACTCCTTGGCATCTATAAAGGTATCAAGTAAAGAGTTCATCTGAGATAGTGCCTTATCTTTGTCGGATTCATTTAAACCTGTGCCAAAGTATTTTAAATGATTTCTATTAATTCCATTGCTCTCTTTTATGGAATACAGATTTGGCTTGTACTCACCATTTAAGATCCTACGGTTATACTGCCTTGCCTTCATCATTACAGCAAAAGTAAGCGAGTTGAAATGCTCTGTCATCTATATCAAGACCATAGATATTATTTTCCAAGATGCTTATTGCAGCATCTCTCTGACCATAGCCTGCACTTTCATATATCTGCATAAGTACATCAAATGCATATACCAAAAATATGGCCACTTCCATACATGGATCTATTATCTTGATATCCTCCGGATTTAGTCCGGCATACTCTCTTTCAGATTTCCGCCAGTTTTTCCTCTACCTCAGGCTCCTGCTTGGCCTCTTCCAGATAGTACTTCCAATTTGCCTTCAGCTCATCATTTGGATGTCCCTCTACCCACAATCTACCTAGGCTGTTTTCTACCATATACCTGACTATCCAATCAGGTGTAAATAGCTGTGTTGCCGCAGGAACATCTTCTTTTCTTATCTTTGTACCTGAAGGTCTACCAAACACATCTGCCTTTGGCTCTGTATTATAATACTGATACAGCCATCCTATGATCTCAACCTGTCCACCTTTTTCTATATTGAAGTCATCTTCTGATATATCATGAACCAGCTTATATACCACACCATCCTTATCAATAACAGAAATATTTAAAAGCAGCTCGGTATAATCATTCGTCTTTTCAAAAAGTTCAGGCAAATATTCATTTAATGCGTTGCATTGCTTAATAAAGAGCATACAAAAAAGTTCATCCAGCTGATTGTCTGTCTTTAGCTGTATTACTTTTTCTCTTTCTTCATCTGTAAGTTCCAACTCTGTATCACATATATTTGTCACTATATCAGGTTCAAGCTTTCCGGTATCAGAAGAAAGCACACGCATATGAGAAGGTAAATAATCATTTGCCTCCATAAAGCGTATAGCAATCAAACAGTTAAACCAAGTATAAGCTACTTCTCCAATGATATATTTATAGGCTGTTTCATAATCACTTTCATTTTCTTTCCGACGAATAACTTCTACCAGTTTTCTTCTCTGCTTTATAGCATCTCCACTTATGGAATACGGGTTTTCATTTCCAATATTATAAAACTCCGTACTCAGTGTAGACTGTGGCAGGGCATTTTCTATTCCCTCCGATTTTATTCCCATCAGTCCTGCACTGTAGCTAATATCTGCAATAAGTTTATTTCTTGCCCAAATAGCAAAGTTTTTGATTGCTGCCTTATTCATACAACTCTCCTGTTATTTATTATATGTTTTATATATGAATATTATTTACAACTCAATATTTACGATAATATCCTCATTTTATCTCTTTTAAAAGATTCTCACGAAGTGAAAGCCAGATACTTATCAACGTCTTCCCTACTTTCAAGTCTCCAAGAAGCTGTTTTAGCTACTGTTTTTATAGAAATATTTTTGTAGTACGAACCTTAAACGCTGTCTTGTCATCTTCAATAAAAGTCTCAGCTTTTACTTCATCACCACGCTGTTTTGCTTCTTCCTTTCTCTTTTCTTTCTCCAGCCTCAGTCTTTTAGCCACTTCAAGTGCAATTCTATTGTCCTGCTCTGTCATCTCATTTAGCAGACGAAGCTTCAATGCATCTGCCTTGTCTGCAAAACCACGAAGAGTTGAAACATTATTGCACTCACTTGCTCCATCCATAAGCTCATCAAAAAGCTTTAGCATATCGTGAAGACTTCTCGTCTCTATATGATTTTGTATTCAAAACTTCAAATACACGATCTCTATCCTGGCGTATAGAATCTTTTTACAGGCTTTGACTGCTCATCCAAAAATATTTGTATAGCAACTCATGAACTTCTCTCTAAGTTCCGGAAGTTTAGGTATATTCTTATACAGCTTATCCTGTTTTAGAATAGCTCCATCTTCTCAACAACTTCTTCCAATTCGCTATCCACAATATAGGTCTTACTGTCTTCATATATTGCAAGCATATCCAATGATCGCATAAATATATTTCTGCTGCTCGCCTCCAAAAATGCTTTTTACAGGTTCATAGTCCTCTGCCATATCAAAGAAAGTATCTCATATTTTGAGATATGTGAGAAAAATTCCAATGCTCCGTTAATCTGTATTGCTGACTGTAACAGGCGTTTTGCCACTATCAAGTACATTCTTTCCCGGATAATTGTACTGTCTATAATATACCTCCAGTTTATCCATCTCATTTAACATATTTGATGACAATCTCTTAAAATCCCTCATAATACTATCTTCATCCTCTGTGGATACGGTAGTATTAAATACTTCTTTCATTACATCACGAACAGCCTTTTTATCCTTCTCACTAACACGACTCTCTCTTCCATCAAAAGCTTTTCTACAAAAGGCTTTTTGGTAATATAGTTAAATATTTCATCCTCAGATTTATTGTTTAAATTTACAGATACTCCATTTACACTAAAAGGCAATATCTCCTCTCTTAAACAGGCATGCCACCAACCAGTTGATATCATCCTCTACAAATCCATATGGTGCTTTCATAAAACGATCCTTTACAGATTTCATAGATGTCTTCATATGGTTTCTAGAATTCATAGCAATATAGCCTTGTACATCGTCCAATGCGTGTGTATTCGCCACTGTTCCATCCGGCTAATTGCATTTGCATCTGATTTGTGGATTGCAAAAGCTTTCTAATATCTGCCTCTCCCATTGCTGTATCAATATATGAAAGTTTGTGAAAAACTGTCTGTACCAAACGACCTATGGCTTCGCTTATCTTATTATTCACTTCCTTAGATGACAACCTGGCAATATCACCATTTACATAAATAGTCGCCTCTTTTAGCCCTTCAGTAAGATAAAGCTTTGCATTATCATTGCGTTCTCTCATCTCAACACGCTTTGTTTCTTTTTATTTTCTCATATTTTGCAAGCTTTGCAGATGTATTCTTTCTAAGGAATCCTTCAATCTTTAGATAGGCTCTCATCTCCGTCAAAAACTCATCATCATTTGAAGTACTACTAAAACTTCTCTGCCCTGTCCTGACATCATGCGAAGTGTAGCATCATCCATACCTCCATCATACCAAGGTGTAAGTATCGAAGTCCTATATCAAAGTTTTGATTTGACTTATAAGGTCTATCATCTACTACCTGATTAAATGAGAAATGAGTATCTACCGTCAAACTCCGGATAACGGTATTTTTGTCTATAAAAATATCTTCAAATATCATCTCTGAAATCTTTGTAATGACTTCCGACATTTCAACATTTTCTTTTTCAATTTCATTGTTGATTTCCTGCTCTTCATCTGTCAAAAAACAAATAGATATTTCCATTCTTTTTGCACCAGCATCTGATTCATAAAGTATCTTGATAGCTTCTTCAACTTTACCCTTTTAGTTCGATACGATCATCATCAATATTTTCAATCATCAAACTGGTAATATTGTCAATATTTGACTCTATTTCCATTACATACTTAATCATAAACAATGTCTTTAACACATTAATAGTAAAAACATCTGATTCTTTCTGCTCAGGATTTATATGATTGTTATCATAGGCTTTACTTCATAACTCCCTTATGACTATGATCCAAGAAGTTTTCCAATGCATCATAAAAACGATGGAACGGTACAATTACACCCATCTCTTTTTCTTTCAATGTAGATGCAGACTCCTTAAACAGAGCCAACATAGAACGTTCACCTTCTGACAAATGCTTACCTGAGGCACCATGTGTACGAATTGATGTCAACACACTTGCAAGCAAATTGAACTGGTATGGAACAAATGGATAGCTCTCTGTAAAATCATTTTCATTTACATATAGCTTTTTTTCAACACCGTCATTAAATACAATCAAATTCTTAATTATAGTCGCTTTTTGTTCATATAAGAGTCTAAGTGTCTGTGCTGCCGTTTCTGTTTTATCAAGAATTCTTTTTAATAACCGCATCTACATTTGCACTTGATAAGGATAATCTTGTATCAAAAGCGTCCCTGAATCTTTGAGAAAATCATTTCCCTTTACTTTTTGTAATAGAATCTATGTCCTGCTGTGAAGTAACTATTACCCATGCCTTCCCCATGCATTCTTTTACCAAGCTCTTCTGTTACTGTTTGTAGATTTAACATTAGTTTGGAATCATCACCAATGTATTGTCCCTATTTCATCTACAAGAAATACTACATGGTGATTATTTCCTTTGCTATCTATATGCTTTCACACGCCTTTGCAAAAATCTTCTATACTTATAGTATAAGGTTCGATAGCCTTTCTCACACCAGTTTCTTGCAGCTGCTTCAGCTCATATATTCCATACTTACAAGTGCATCTACCACGCTGTCTTGAATAAAGTCAAAGTCTTTTTCTTGATTCTTCCCAAGGATCGCCGTACTCATCTTCAAAATGCCTCTTTGAACTCATCAAATCTACCCACTTCAACAAGCCTTCTCTCAAGATCGGCAATATGAGGGCATCGAACCGCAAAAATCCCTGCATCTCATTAAAAACCTTCAAGAATACATTGACAATAGCATCTTTTATTTTGCTTTACCGTTTGACTCACTCTTTTGAATCAATGTTGAAAAGAACAACATCTGCAGGTGTATTGGCTGCAAGTTGCATATCTGACAAAACATTTGCATCAGCTATCTTATTTATCCTCTATAAAAATAGTCCAAAGCATGCTTCTCTCCAACAGTCTTATTATCCAAAAGATATGATAATATCTTTTAGAAAATGTGATTTACCGCTTCCAAAAGAAACCTGATATCCACACACCCATCTTTGGTGTATTTCCATCAATACTCTTTTTGTATGCATTAAAAAATATGCAAAAGTGCTTTTTGCAGCTCTCTCGTAACCACATATTCCTCAAGTTCCTGAGAAACATTTGTTTCTTCTCCCTGCCCGACAATGATGACTCCTTGAATTTCACGGTCAATCTTTTTGGCAAACATATCTTTAATCTGCATTTCACTGCCTCCTATTTTACGAGCTTAAATGCTCTGTAGTAATTATCGTCTTTTGATCTCGTTAAAAGTATCAATTCCTGTTCGTTATATGTACCCGGAAAAACATTACAACAGGTGCTTTCACAAATGCCTGATGTAGATTGTTAAGTATCTTATGTGAGCGAAGAATTGGATAGCATTTGCCTATTCCGGTCAAAAATACCACTGCATTATCCGGTGTGTTTTCCCTTTATGTAATTTACAATAATGCTGTCATCATCATTGAACTTCATAGAATTACTTACTGCCTTTGTTATTCTTTCAAAGCCTTTTTTTCTTTTTCAAAATCAAAAGCATTTTCTCCATAAAATTTTGTTTTCAAGAAAGTCAATGATGATATCATATAGGTCAAAAACCACAAGTTCAAAACTCGTCTGCACCGTTCTGATTTTTTTATTCTTAGGTACTTTCTATCCGCTCACGAACTTCCATTTCATTTTTCCGGAGGATAGTCAAATACCCAATAATTTACCTCATTTGCTCTTCCGCTACTTTGGCGAAATTTAGTTTTTTTAATCTCGGCTTCCATTTCATCAAGCCTTTTTGCTAGATCTGCCATCATCTAACTCCCTGTCAATGCCTTAAAAACAGGCTTCCATATCGTTGATCTTTTAAGCCATTTTTCCATAATAGGATCTAATATCGGCTTTAATATTTTTCTTTCTGTTTTACCCTTATCCGTGAGTCCGACCTCAAAAAGCATTGTTTTATATGAACCTCCCAATCTTTTAAGAGTTGCATCTGTCAACTTTGCCACTTTTGTCACTCTGTAACTGTTTATCCTTAAAGAATATACGAATATCGCTGTCAGCAAATGTATTACTACCAATAATCATCTTTTTCTCTAATAACTTCATAAACGAAATCAAAGAATAGTGTATCATAAGCAAGTGTTGCAATAAGTGCAAATAGTTTCTGTGTTGTAACATCACTGTTTTGAAATATCTCTATGAAACTCTTATCCATCACTTTTATTCTTCCTGAAAACAGTATTGAATATTTGTTCAGAACGAAGTGTAGTTAGTGCTCCAAATATATTTTCTTTTTATTGATTTCTTTTATTTCTTCTAAAGTCTTCCCGGCTGCAAGTAAACTTACAACTTTGCGAAATTCCATGAACCAGAAGGATAATTTTACAGCACTTGCACTGTACTCTTTTCTATCCATATATTCCACTTCCATTTGATTATAATACTTATCCTGTCCCATTGTACGGACTTAGTCCGCTGTATCATGCTATGGACAAAATCTTTTTATTTCTCTTTACATAATTTAACACACTATATACAATAATACCATTTTTACCAAGAGTTTTAAATCTGATTTTCTATTCCCTACATATGAAAAACTTTCCTTTTCATCCAAACTTAATTTGACATTCCACTTTTCATTGTGCTAGAACATGATACGAAATAAAAGCATAGAAAGTGTGATGAGATGGAATTTTATCGTAGTAACGGAGAAAGAATCCATTATGAAATCATAGGAAAAAGGCTTTCCGATTGTATTCTTACACGGAAACAATTTGGAAAGCGGTTATTTTAAAAAGCAAAGGGTTTTTGAGCAAGTACTATAAACTTATTTTTTTGTAGACAGCTTGGGACATGGTAAATCAGGAGATATTTTGGGAAAAATAAGCTTTTTCTTATCTGGCTGACAGTCTTGATGAGCTGCTTTCATATCTAAATATAGAAAAAAATGTCTGCTGGTAGGACATAGTGACGGTGCAAATCTTGCCATAAAGTATGCTGCACTTCACCAAGAAAGAGTCGCAGGTATCTTGGCAAACAGCGGCAATATCAGCTTTAAGGGTCTGAAATTTCTCCCCGGATACGCTTGTTATCTTGAAGAAGTCTTATATAAAACTCTGGGTATAATCTTCCCCTGTTTTAAAAGGCGATCAAAGGTCTCTCCACTCTTGCGTGAAGATCTGAATATTCCCAAAAGAAAACTTTCTCCAAATCAAACTATCCTGTCATAGTTTTTGGTTGGAGACCATGATATGATCAAAAGGGAGCACAGCATATCTATTGCCGAACTTTTCCCTAGGGGTAAGTTTATAGAGAGGAAAAACCAAGGCCACAATATTCCAAAAAAGGACAGTAACTACTTTAACCTTATTATTTCCAAAATGGTAAGCTATATACAAAGTTGTACTTAGTGATTTTTAATTCTTTACGGAGGTAAACATGCAAAAGATCATCTCTTTTTTTAAAAAATATAAAAATGTTTTAAAAAGGCATTTTGTTTGTAAGTATACTTATCTTGGTTCTGATAGAATTTTTCTCATATGAGAAAGACTGTTTCTTTCAGTGCTGTAAAGGATATACTTCGTCATTTATCTGTATTACAGATTTTTAGCCTTTTTATTTTTCAGTATTCTTGCAGTTTCTCCTATGATGCTGTATGACTATATACTGACAAAAGAACTTGGCAAGAAAAATATCTATATTTAAGCTTATTGAAAACAGCTGGACTATAAACAGCTTAAATAATCTTATAGGCTTTGCTGGACTTGTGGATGTCGGACTTAGATACAGCTATTTTTCCGATGAAGAACAGGAAGGCAAAAACAATGAAAGGCATATCAAAGGTAATGCCGTACTTTTATGTCGGGTCTTTCTTTATTGTCGTTTGTATCATTGTTATTGCTGTTTTCTCATGATAAGAATAATACTTTAAAGACATACAGTTTTTGTACTTGTACTTGCCTCGCTTATACTTCCGGTACTGCTTTTTCCTATATACAAGAAAAAGGCTTGACTACTTCGGAAATTTGAGCAAAAAGAAAATACTTGCTCTCATATGCACCTCACTTTTGGATTGGCTGTTTGTATCCGGTTTTTCTTCTATGTAGGAAGGGTACTTGGTTACAATATTTCATTTGTAAATATACTTCCTTTATATTGTATTTCCATTTGTATAGGTATTGTTTCAATGATACCGGGAAGTCTTGGAAGTTTTGATCTGATAATGATAGGAGGCCTGCTCCATCTTTCATTAAACCATAATGAAGCTGCAAGTTGGCTTTTTGCTTTTTCCGTATTTTTTTATTATTTTATTCCGTTCTTTATAGGACTGATTTTTATTTATAAAAAGTATGGCAGGCCAAATAAATGACAAGTTTCTTGGTTTACCCGGGAAACTCTCAAACATAGTACGCCGTGGAATACTTCATTTTATGGCAAATTTCTTCGGTTTTTCCTTATGGCAAGTGCAATACTTCCTGATGAAATTCATAACATACCTTTTTATAGGGAAAATGGATCCAATCCGAGGTCAACTGCTCTTTCAATTTCCAAGTTTTTCTTCTTGGAAGCCTTTTCTTCCTGCTTGGAAGATTGATAAAAAGACATTCTGCATTTGCAAAAACCTTTTTTTGTGTTGTACTATGCCCTCATTAGCCTTATTTATATCAATCTAGGGCGGTTACTCTGTTTTTGGCAGTCTTTATATACTTTTTATTTTTAATGCTTTTATATATTGAGAGAAACGGCTTAAACAGAAAGTCATTTTTCTATCCTTTTAGAGGACAGAATAAAAGATATAGGATATATAGTTTCCAGCTTTGTAATCACTGTATTTCTTTTTGTATGTATCAAGGGGAAATACAGGAGGAAACAGTTTGGGCTTTCTTCTCTTCCACCATAACGGTTTTTCTCTCAAAAGACTTCTATGGGAACACATTTTTAACGGATTTTTCATTCACTTTTTACATCTTTTTGCATACTTACTGATTATTGCATTCTTTTTATATTGCCGTAGAATCTATGGCAAAGGATAAACATTTTTCTTTTGGGGAAAAATTTGAAAAAAATCTCGTTATAAAAGCGTTTTTAGAAAGTTTTGATAATACCGACTTAAATGCTTCTCTTGCATTTTTTTGGGAGATAAACTTATCTATTATTACACTGAAGATGAAAAAGATCTCGTAGCTTTTCAACTTGCCTTAGAAGACAGTAAGGCTGTTGTTATGGGGGATCCTATAGGTAGAAGTGAATATTTTAATAAAGCTGTATCTTCATTTATAAAAAGATGCTGAAGACAAAAATCTTATACCTCTTTTTTATGAAATAAGTCAGGATATCACTTTACTCCTGCACAATTTCGGCTATGATTTTATGAAATTTGGTGAAACTGCAAAAGTTAATCTGGATGAATTCGATCTGACCGGAAAAGCCGGAAGAAAGTTTCGTGCTATCACAAATCGTGGAGAAAACAGCGGATATTCCTTTAAAGTAGAGTTTCCGCCTTTTTCAAATGATTTTTTGGATGAATTAAAAAATATTTCAGATGACTGGCTTTCGGGCAGGCAGGAAAAGGGCTTTTCTTTAGGGTATTTTGACAGAGATTACCTTTCACTTGCACCCATAGCCTGTGTGCTTGACGGTTCCGGAAATATTCAGGCATTTGCAAACTTTTTGGTATGCAATAATGATAATGAGTCAAGTATAGACCTTATGCGCTACGATCCAAAAACGGGAAAGAAACGGTATTATGGACTATCTCTTTGTACGAATTTTTCTTTTATATGAAGGAAAAATAATGTAAGATACTTTGACCTTGGAATGGCTCCTCTTTCAAATGTAGGTCAGTATGACCACAGCTTTTTAAATGAGAAGCTTGCATTTTTAGTTTACAGCTTCACAAGTCGTTTCTATTCCTTCGGCGGCCTGAGAAAATATAAGGAAAAGTTCGCTCCTGCTTGGGAGGAAAGATATTTATCCTACCCGAAAGACAGCAATCTGCTCTTTGATTTACTTACTATATATAAGATTGATAACAGGCAGGGTAAAAAGGTGTAAAAACGGGTTGAAAAACTCAACCCGCCTTTCTTTATCCTTTGACCGCACCTACCATTATTCCTTTTGAAAAGTATTTTTGCATAAACGGATATAGTGCAAAAATCGGTAGTGATGCCAATACTGTAATTGTCATTCTGATTCCCTTTGGTGAGATACTTGCCATTGCCTTTGTCATATCAGCTCCGCTTGAAGCTGTTTTTAATTGCTCTGCAAGTCTCTGTGCCTCGTTCAGATAATTATATAATAAATACTGTAATGTTGTCAGGGATTCATTTGCTCTTGTATAGATATGATTATCAAACCATGAATTCCACTGTCCAACTGCTACAAACACTACAACAGTCGCTATTATTGGTTTGCAAAGCGGAAATATAATCTTAAAAAAACATGTAATGTACCCTGCTCCATCCAAACTTGCAGATTCTTCAAGTTCAGGCGGCAGCTGCTCTATATATGTTTTTATCAAAATCATATTGTAGGCGGAAATCATTGAAGGTAAGATATATACCCAAAATGAGTTCAATAATCCATATGACTTCATTACAATATATGTGGCAATCATACCGCCACTGATATACATGGTAAATACTACAAAGCGATACAGTATCTTTCTCCCCGGCATCTTGTCCTTAGTAAAAGGTATGCCAGAAAAGAGCAACAAAATACGGATGTTATCGTTCCGACCACAGTCCTTAACAAAAGACATTAAAAGTGCCGGAAAGAATCCTTTTTAAGGTTAGAATTTCTTTGTAGTTACTAAGTGTAAAAACCGCTTGGTAATAGTACCGGTGTATTCACCGATGCTGCCGTTGTATCGCTTAATGAGTAGCAAAGTACATACCAGAACGGGTAAATACACTATAAGTGCAAGCAGTATCATCAGACAATAGTCAAACACTAAAAATACTTTTCTTGATGTTGAAACTTTCATTTTATTCTTATTCATAATGCCCCCTTAGATAACTGCCTTGCCTCTTATTTTCTTTGCAACCATATTTGCAACTAAAACCAATGTTATACTTACAATTGATTTCACAACGCTGATTGCAACACCATAGAGGTAGTCCATATTTTGAAGACCGATTCTATATGTATATAAATCAAGTACTTCAATATTAGGTGCTGTTAATGAGTTCTTAAAAAGAAGGTATTGCTCATAACCGGTATTTAGAAAATTACCGATATTTAATATAAACAACACAACAAAAGTCTCCATCATCGCAGAGCAATGTAACATGAATTGCACATTTTAAATGTCCTGCACGTCAACTCTCGCCGCTTCATATTGCTCCTGGTCAATTCCTGCAATAGCCGCCATATAAATGATTGAATTCCATCCCAAAGTCTTCCACTGTACAAGGAATGACTGAAACCAATATACTGCTTCGTTTGATCCCAGTAATGAATTTGAAGCATCTCCAAGTCAAGTTTTACTGCAAGCATAGTTATAATTCCGTCTGATGCAAAAAGTGCCGTTGCAAGAGAGAAAATAATTACCCAACTATAAAGTTTGGAAGTGTTGTAAATGTCTGTACAAATTTCTTTACAGGACCGTTTCTGAGCTCATTTAATAAAATCGCCAGGAGCATAGGTAGCAGTGTTAAACATATATTTTATAATTGCAAAAAACAAATGTGTTCTTTAAAAGCTCTTAAAACATTGTCATCTTTTAAAATCAGTTTGAAGTACTCAAGTCCTACAAAGTCACAATCAAAAATACTGACTCCGGGTACATAATCAAAGAATGAATATATCCAGCCAAATATCGGAACATAACTAAACAAAAAGACTATTGTGATAAAAAGGTATTGCCATCCAAAAGCAATTTATAATCTTTTGATCCGCTTTTCACAAATCCCCTTTTTCTGTTCATACACATGCTCCTTTCTTGTTTATTTGCTCTCTAAACTCTCTATTGCACTCTTGGAATCCTCCCATGCCTTCTGCCACCAATCAATAGACTCTTTTACGCTTGCATCGGAAAGCTGCTGTAATAATGCTTCTTTAGCTGCAGCAAATGCCTCATCTGAATCTGCCTGTATAAGTCCGGGAAGTGCATTCTTTGTGATTTCAATACAGTTGCTGTCAATACGTACTATGTTCTTTGGAATTGTCTCAAGGCACATACGAATTGTTGAATCCGATTTGCTAAGATCCATGTTGTCACCCTTTTCAACTCCGTTCTTTAAAAGATCGCTTGGTAATGAAATACCGAAATGTTCACAAAGTTCCAGCTCAGCTGTTGTAAGGCTGTCTTTCATTACATCTTCATCGTTCCAAAGACTAACTCTTCCTCCGTCCGCTAAAACATTGTTGTAATCCCATCCGATAAGATTATCTACTCTTGAGTCGCTGATTCCGCTCATCTTCCACTCTTCGGCACGACTTCCGTCAACCTTCATATTTATAGTATCTTCTGTTAAATGTGGCTTTCCGTCTGAACCCTTCTCCCAACGTCCTTCAACACCTGAATCTGAGCTTCTTGCAAATTCTCCGCTCTGTAAATAATCAAGAACCATAACAGCACGCTCAACATTTGGTGAATGAGAAGATACAAATAAGTATTTTCCTGTCCATCCTGCTCTGTTTTGCTCATTTACCCATCCTAATTTTGAAGGTAAAACAACATACTCTTTATCAGTTCCCTTATTGTTGCTGTTATATGTTCCGAAGTACCAGTTTACAGTACCTCCGATGTACTGTCCTTTTGTATACTTTTCTGTAAGATCCTCACCCTTTGTAATGAAGTTATCAGGATCTAATAATCCGGCTTTATAAAGCTTGTTATAGAATTCTACACCCGACCAGAAAGGTGTTTTAACGTTTTCATCCTTATCATACACATCAACTACAAGTGCATTTGTCTGTGCATCCTGAACATAAAGTCCGTCTTCAAGGTTTAAATATCCCTCTCCAAGACATCCTTTAAAGAAATAAGTATGAAGGTCCGCATCATTATATGCACTCATTGCATATGTTTCTGCACCGTCTTCTGTCTTAGGATAAATCTCCTTCATTTTTTTCAAGGCTTCGATATATTCATCATCATTAGTGATTGTCGGTGCTCCAATCTGCTTGTATAAATCCCATCGTACAACATAACCGTACTGAACTACAGAACCGTAGCTTTTTGCATAATCTTTAGAAACAACTCTAGGTGTAACAAAGTACTGTGCCTCACCATTGTCACCTTTAAATTTCTGCATGATTTTATTTCTGTAATCCATTCCGTCGGAGAATATATTTGGTGCGATATTCTTATAATCCACAAGGTTTACCGCATGTTTTCCTTTTAACACACCTTCGATATTTCCATCCGATATCTGCACTATATCACAAGTATTTCCACCTGATAAATCAAGGTTTAAGCTTTCCTGATCATAGGCCTTTGTTGTAATTGTACAGTTAAACTTTTCCTCAACCGCCTTGATTACTTCTGTAGGCCAAGCTCCTGTAGAAGAATCCGATAAAGATAATCCACCTATAGTAATATCCACATGATCTGCTGTACTTACTTCCTCAGGACTGCTTGCCGCAGTTTTACTTCCCGATGCGGAATCGGCTTTTCCTCCGCCACATCCTGCCAAACATGATGCTGTTAATGCAACAGCACCTAAAATTGCTGTCAATTTCCTTGTTTTCATGTACTTTTCCCTCCTTGTAGCTTCTATGAAGCATTCAATGTTGAATCTACATCAATTCACGTTCAATTTGTTCGTTTTGATTTCGATTATTATTTTGTACCAGCCGTTAAAAAAATATTTCTTATTGAGCAAAATATTTTTCTCTATCTAAAGATAGAATTATATTATCATTTTAGACAGTTTCTTAAAATGTTTTATATTATTTGTCGATTGACTATTTTATCGTTTTTTTATTCTAAAAAACAAAAACTTGACATATTTTTATGATTATTGCACTTTTGTACCATAAAAATATGTCAAGACTTAGACTTCATTATTATTTTTAATAATTTTATATACTAAACTCTTTCTTTATTTGTCATTTCAACATATTGATTAAATCGTATATGTACGATCAAGCCTAATTTAGGATCTGTTTCAACAGACAGCTGCCCTTATCTCCATACAGCAACCCTAAGCGTTTTGATACATTTGCAAGTCCTATATGATCTGATGTTTTTAGAGGTGATTTTATCTTGTTTCTTATTTGACTAAGCTCTTCTTCATTTAAGAATATCCCGCTGTTTATCACCTTTACATCCATATAATCATTACATTCTATCACAACTTCTATTGTACGTATCTCTTCTGACTGCTTCCGTGTACAAAAGCAATTTTTCGATCAAGGGTTGTAATATGAATCTTAGAATTCCAACTCATATAATTCTTTTTACAACTCATTTTATATTCCATATCATGTCCATATCTAAGTTGCATCATAGCCGTATAATTTTCCAAGAATTCGACTTCGTTTTTACTTTCCAAGTTAGGCTTGGATTCCTCAGTACAGGTGTAATTATTTTTTTCCAAGCCTTACCAAAGTATCCGCAACTATTGTGTTATTGGTCATCATTGCCATCCAACGTATAGAGTTAAGTGAATTTAATAGAAAGTGAGGGTTCATCTGATATTGAAGAGCCATAAGCTCTTCTCTTCTTTTTTCATCTTCTACCTGTTTTAATCTTTCTATATACGCTTTTTATACTTTGTGCTGTGGAATATAATTCCTCATTTAACCTATCCAGCTCTTCCCAGCCAAGTTTTTCGGTTTATCAATATTAAACTCCTGATTTTTAATATGATGCATATTTTTCATAAGCAGTTCTATCGGCTGAGTATATTTTCTGCTCCAAATGACAGCAACAGTGACTGTCGCTACTATAGCAAAGCATAATTACAATAATACCGAAATCTCTGATTTCATTGGCATCTTTTAAATATTCTTCTTTGGGAATCATATCACATAATTTCCATCCGTAAAAATCAAGCGGATATTCGATATTTTGGGTATCAGTACCTGTATAATACTCTTTTTCCCAACATACTCTTATCGACATCTGAAATTATTTGACCTTTTTATCACCAATATAGCCCTGCTGTCATTAAGGGCAACCGCCCTATAAGTACTTTGAATATCTATTTCATTTATTGCAACAAAAATAAAAGCTTTCTTCTTCAAGGTTTATATTTACACCTACCGCCTTTATACCTACCAAAGAAGGTGTCTGTGACATTATTTTAAAAGGGCTTGTGTCATTTATATCCAACTCCCAGCTTGGTACCCAAGTAGTATAAGGATAATTTTCTTTTTACCTTTTTGTAAAAACATTTTAAAAATTTCTCCTGATATTTTCAGTATCACCGGTACGGTTTTTACCCAGTGCGGAAGAAACAATTCCAACTCCATCTCCCTTTTAATATTCCCAGAGCTGAAATTTCTCTGTTTACAAGCATTTCGTAGTGAAAAACTCTCGGAAATCTTCATTTTTCAATCTGCTTTCGTCTATATTGCTGTTTGGATATTCATATCCGAACTCCCAGAACAAGATCCGATATTACATATTTATTCAAACACAGTTCCGCATTTTTTTAAAAATATTTTTCCAGATCCTTTTCAGCCTGTTCAAAGTTTAATAAAACAAGCCTTTCATTTCCGGCTTCCACCTTTTTCCACAAAGTAGTGGTATGTGATGTAGAACATAAAGCTGATTATAATTATAAAACTTCCGAGAATAGACAATAAAAACCTTTTTGTCTCCAATTCATACGATTTAACGGTTTAATTTTTCTCCATCTTGCCGGTGACTCTCCTGTCTGTTTTTAAAAGTATCTTGAGAAAATACTCCAAGTTCTGAAATCCGTTCTTTTGTGCAACCACACTTCACTTCTCATCAGTATTCATCAAGTCTTTCATGGTTGCAAGCAGCCTTATTTCATTTAGATACTCAATATAATTTTTCGGTTTCCTGTTTAAACAGATACGAAAAATAGCTTACAGAAAGTCCTATAGTACGTGAAATATCTGTTAAGGTCAAACTTTCTCTGAAATGTTCCTGCATATACTCGATTGACTTTTGAATCAATGCCTTACCGCTGTTTTCATCAATATTTATCTCATACTGCTGTACATAGGCTCTATCAAACCAGTCTTTTAAATTCTCAGCTTTTCTACGACTGCTGTGCGTGATTTTAAAACGAACTCCCAAAAAATCACCTATGGAATTATTGATTCTCTTTATTCTCTCATCCATCTTTTTTTCTGTACTTCTATAAAAACACAGAATTCCTTGTCCTTTAGAGGAACCAACATTTCTCCCGGTATCTGACGGTTAACCAGTTCATATATAAAATCCATTGCAAGCTTATTTATCTTATCTTTATTTTCCTCCTCCAGACTAAACAGCAATAAATGTTCGAATATTTCAAAATCATCCTCCAAACTGATTACGGTATCTCCCAAAAGATATTTTGATATAATATCCTCAGGTTTTTCTAAATCAGGTATCACCTTTTTAGCTGTCCTTCCTATACTTATAAGATATTCTTTTGTCTGTTCCAGTACATTACATACTTCATCTATACTTATACTTGCCTTCAGTACATATGCATTGATATTATATGGTATCAATTTCCTTAGGGTTTCAAAATCATTCAGGCAGGAAATTACTACGATCGCACATTCCTTATCTATTTCTCTGACTCTTTTAACAAGTTCAAGACCGTCCATTCCTTCCATTCTAAGGTCCGTTATCAATATGTCAGGATGTATCTCTTCAAAGAGCCTGTATGCTTCCATACCGTTGTCTGCCAATGCTGCAACTTCCATTTCATATTTACTCCATGGAATTGAATTTTGCAAACCCAATCTTACTAATAATTCATCCTCAGCAAATAAAACCTTATACATTTCTACCCCCTTTATTTGCTCTCTAACTTGTTATCGTATTTTATATTGTATCCACTAAATCCGATCCGCTGATTATTTGGCTCCAGCGATTTTTCTCGTTTATCTGCTTTATCCCCAAAAATACGGTAATCTTTTTCTCTTCAAGTTCTTCAAGGCAAGGTATTTTCCCATCCAAATAATTTAAAAACTCTTCTTTTTGTACTTTCTAATCTTGTGATGACTCCGCCAAAGCTTTTACATCCATAAGCTCATATCCCCATGGCTTTGCATCGCTCATCCATAAATCTTCTCTGAGAGTTTTTCATAACTTTAAGATTTTCTATTGTATCAGGAATTTCTTTTTCACAGATAGTTTTTAATGTAAACAAATCACTTGCTTCATATGAAGTTTTTAGGCGTACTCCTAAATCCGCTTTTATGCTCAAAACCTCTGCCAGTTTTTCATAATATGAAAACAGTTCCAAGTATTTTTTAGAGTGCTTTTCACTTTCCATAACATTTAATCTTAAGCTGTCATAATAAGCCTTGGTATCTACAGCGGATTCCTTTACATGATAATCAAATATCCCTGTCAGAGGATCTTGATAAAGTAGATACTTAGAAGGATTTTCTGCAGCTTGATTTGACTCTTCTTTTTGGAAAAGCGAATCAAATCTGTCAAGCACCATAAAGTCATCTAAATATCCGCCACAACAATTTTGGAATTCTTCTTTAAATTCTTCACTGTCATAGTTTTTATGAAAGCCTAAATATCCAAATAAAGCAACTCCCGGTAATACAGCATCTATAGGTGTCTCTGCACCGTTATCAAGCCAGGCAGTACATAGTACTTCATCCAGTTTAAACTCCTTACATGTTTGGAGTGCCGATATTGTACATTCAAAAGTTTTTGAGTAGTTTGGAGCTATTCCGTTCCATACCCATGATCCTCCCGCAAAAATCACATTATTTGAGATTTGCATATGAACTTTCAACATCTTTTCATATATCTTTTCGTCATTGTGATAATAATCCCAATATACAAGTCCAACTTCTTTTTCAGGCTTTTCCCAAAGGCTACAATCAACATTGTCATCAATGTCATAATATCCCTTACCTGTGTTTGCTGTTATATACATATCGCTCCACATCATAGGGTTTAAGTCCAACTTTTTGCATATATCAAGGACCTTTTTACAATGTCTCTTTATTAACATGGAACTCTTTTCATATCCGTTATTTTTAAGATAATTTCCAAGCCCCAGAGAAACAGCCTCATCCATTCCAAGATGTACACGCTTTGTAGAAAAACTCTCCTTTACAGAACGAAGCAATTTTTCAATAAAAATATATGTTTCTTCTTTTCCTACCTCCAGAATATCCACTGAATCCTTGATGTTCTCTTTCTCCCGGCCATTTTAGGGCATTATGTAAATGTGCCAATGTCTGAATACATGGCACAAGTTCAATCCCGAATACAGAAGCATATGAATCTATCTCTTTGATTTCCTCTTTTGTGTATCTTCCTCGATATATTCCAAAATAAGGCTCATCAGCTACCTCATAAGTGTCCTCAGTATAGAGCATAAGCACATTCATTCCAAGTTTTGCCAGAACTCGAATAATGCTTTTCACTTTTTCTACTCTAAATACAGCATTTCTTGAACAGTCAAGCATAACACCGTTTTTTTCAAAATATGCCTTCTCCGTATTTTTCATATGTGTTTTTATCTAAATTACAAAAGTATCTTTGTCAGCCCTCTATAATAATGAGACAGTTCTTTACAGATAATGCTTATAGCATTTCCTTCTTTTTTTACCGAAAGTTCATCGCTTTCACAAAATTCTACATTAATATCCAACTGCTCGGTACTTTGTTTATATTCATCTATAAGTATTCTTGTACCGGTCTTTAATTTATCTTCTGAAAGTCCGGTATTTTTACATATAATTTTCATTACTCATACTCCTCGTTTATTTTATCAGTATACTCCAACAAAAGACATTACCGGTGCCACCCTGGAATCTTCAATTTCTATAGTAAGATTATCAGTCTTAGTACCTTTTAAATCAATAATTCTCTTATATCCTATAGTGGTTCCTTCGAAAATTTTTATTTTTATTTCCTGACTCATCGTTAAAATACACATTGAATTTTTTTCAACTCTTTGACTGAAGGTTATTGCTTCTTTTTAAAAACTAAATATTTCAGTTTCTTACACTCATCAAATTTTATTTCAATCAGTAATTTATTTTCACCTTCTTTATTCATAAAATATGTATTATAATCATCTGTTCGCATCATGTCAGGCGAATTACCTCTGCAATCATGCTCCGGAACAGTCGTAATCAATGCATTTTTTAAAAGGTTATTTTTAAATGTATCATTTATAAACTCACCCAATCTCTTTAAGATGGCCATATCTTTTTCATGAATTTTTCCGTTCTTCATAGGTGGAATATTCAATAAAAGAGTTGTATTTCCACCAACTGATTTTAAATATATGTCTTTCAGATTCTCAAATGAACGAACTTTATCATCCTCTTCTTCATGATAAAACCAGCCCGGACGAATGGATACATCTGTTTCCGCCGGATACCACACAAGCTCTTTTTCATTTTTGAGACGCTCTCTGCTTCCAAGATCTGACTGAGTCTCATCCAAAGGTCTGTCTCTAAACTCTTCATTGTCTTCATGCTGGCTTAATTCGGCTGTAATTGACGGATCTGTCATATCTTTTGCAACAACACTCCATTCACTTTCTCTGACTTCACCGGCCTCATTTCCACACCATCTTACATCAGGTCCGGAAATAGAAATAACTGCATTAGGCTGTAGTTCACGCATTACTTTATAGTATCTGTTCCAATCATACTTTTGAACCTTACCGTTAGCCCCTTCACCACAGGCACCGTCAAGCCAGATAGTGTAGAGTTCTCCATACTCTGTCAACAGTTCTGTAAGCTGATTTACATAGTAATCATCATACTTCTTACCTTTTCCATAGCTACTGTTATTTCTATCCCACGGTGAAAGATAAACACCGAATTTTAGTCCAAACTCTTTACATACTTCCGACACTTCTCTAACTATATCACCGTTTCCGTTCTTGTATGGTGAATTCTTTACACTATGTTCCGTATATTTTGACGGCCAAAGACAAAAACCGTCGTGATGTTTGCAGGTAAGAATCAATCCCTTCATACCGGCATCTTTAGCAGTCTTTACCCATTGCCTTGCATCAAGCTCTGTAGGATTAAAAATGGATACATCTTCTTTTCCGTCACCCCATTCACTTCCTGTAAAAGTATTTACTGTAAAATGAATAAAACAAAAACTCCATTTTTCATATATAAAGCTGTCTCTCACTTGGAATCGCCTTAATTAGTCTTATATCTTCTTCTATTCCGATATAGCTCATTATCTTTCTCCTTGTACTTTATATAAATTTTTCTTTATTAAAAGCTATCTATCTATAAATTTTATCATATTATAGACGATAATATCATTTTTAAACATTAATTTAAATCATTTTTTTATTTATATTTTTATAAAAAGCTTTATCTTTTGTGAGATTATTTTATATGAGCCCACTAAAAAGACATACCCGTTTAAACTGATATGTCTTTAATACTTTTTATAACAGAAAGATAAAAATGTATAAAACGTAAAAATATAAAAAGTGGATTGAAAAATCAACCCACTAAAACACTTTACATAATTATATTATCTATAGCATCAAACGGAATTTGAAAAATTTATAATCGACTCAGACACTCAAAATCCTCTTCAAACTCCTCATCTTTACACAAAAAGCCTTGCTTCATGTAAACGTTTCCTTGCCTCTGTGGCGTCTTTATTAAAAACTACATACATGAACACATCAAGTAGTATAAAATACTCATAGTAATCATCCGTCTCTCTGTACTTGTCAAAAAAAGGCTTGCTGTCTATATACAATTCCTGTGCTTTCTCATATTTTTTAAGATGAAAATAGCAAAGACACAAATTCAACCTTCTTGTCATCTCCACTTCAGGCATCTTTTCAAGCGAACTTCCAAAAACTCTCAAATATATATTTTGCCTCAACATAATCCTTCTTTTTCATAAATGCACAAGCCATGTTCAGCTTTTGCCATATTTTTTTGATATGTTTTGATTTTTGTAGTCTTCTCTATAGCATTCAATTTATCAATGCACTCATCAAACTTACCTTCATCAAACAGCGACACGAGCTTATTTATTTTCTTTATATATACTACATTATAGATTAGATTAAACAATATAGCTCCCACAAAAATGATTACAGCCGACACTATATAAATTACAAAAATTTGTCTGCCGTTGAGCCCAAGTCCTATCTCACAAACCAAGAGTATGCTTGCGTATACGATTCCCATAACTAAGATGCTTAGAAATCTCTTCATGTTCTCACACCCACAAAAAAATTAAAGCTGATATAATTTTGTATATTTGTCTTCTATATAATCAAGGAAATAATTTACATTAAATTCTTCTCCTGTTACCATTTTCATAAGTTCAGGCGCCTCATAACGGAAACCGTAGGTATGAATATTTTCCTTTTAACCAATTCATTACTATATCAAATTTATTATTTTCAAGTAAATTATCTACATCCAGATCCTTTTTTTCATTGCATGTACATACTGTGCCGCAAATGCTGTTCCAAGTGCATATGTCGGGAAATAACCAAAGCTTCCGTCTGACCAGTGCACATCCTGTAAGATACCAAGCTTATCATTTGGTACATCTACACCAAGATATTCCTTATACTTTGCATTCCATGTTTTATCAAGGCCTTCTGTAGAAATAGTACCGTTAAATAATCCCTTTTCTATCTCATAGCGAATCAAAACATGTAAAGGATAGGTAAGTTCATCAGCCTCTGTACGAACAAATGAAGGCTTTGATACATTGATTGCTTTATAAAAATCTTCAAGGCTTATATTACCAAGTTGCTTAGGGAAATATGACTGTAACTTAGGATAATTATATTTCCAAAAAGCCATAGTACGTCCAAGGTAGTTCTCACATAGACGTGACTGTGACTCATGCATTCCTGAAGATACACCCTCTGATAAAATCATTCCGTCATACTTCGGATCTATATTGTGCTCATAGTATGCATGTCCGACTTCATGTACCGTTGAAAGGATGGCGGAAGCTACATTATTCTCATATATTTTGTAGTTGTACGACAATCATTCTCACAAGTCCAGGAAGTAAACGGGTGCTCAGACTCATTTTGATAGCCCCAAGAAGGATCAAAATGTACATACTTCAGTAAATCATCCATAAACTTTTTCTGATCTTCAATAGGAAAGCTTTGATGTAGAAAATCCTCGTTAATCTGCTTTTGCCTTTGTTACCTTACCGATAAGCGGAACTAATCTCTCTTTTAAAGCATTAAAGAACGCATCATATTTTTCTTCATCCATACCCGGCTCATAATCATCAAGCATCTGATTATAAATGCTCTTATCGCTGCTTCTGTAACCGTATAACTTTTTTTGGCTCTCTATTACTTTCTTCAAATAAGGCTCGAATATAGAATAGTCGGCCTTTGATTTTTGCTAGTATCCACGCATCAAATGACTCGTCACAAAAGCTTTTTAAAAAGCCACAAACTCTTCCTTAGGTATACAAACAGTATCCAAAAGCTCTTTTATAATATAGTTCTATAGCACGTTTATCTTCATCACTTTACCTCAGGATCATCTTTTTAAGTCCTTTAATATATCTATGATCTGAGGATCTGTTTCAGACTGAAGAGTTCTCCTGCCAAATAGGCAGATCTCTCATCTCTATATGCAGCACCTGCACTTGGTGCAACTGTCTGCTTATCAATTCCTATAATATTTAATGCCATTTGGTATGCAGAACATTTAAATAACCAGTCCTGATACTTTTTAGTTTTTTTCTTTTGTAGTCATAGTTTCCTTTCTTTAAAAATATTCACAAATTTTTACAATTGCTACACTATTTATAAAAATAAAAAGACCAGCCTCTTTAGCTGATCTTAAGTCTTAAAAATAATCAATAGCCTAATAGTGACGCCAACACATGACGCTTACCTAGAAAACGGCACTTAAAGAGGACTTACTGTTAATGTTACTATGTTAGCATAAGCAATCAACCATGTCAATATAATACCTTTATTTATACCGGAAATTTAAATAAACACTTTAATATTTTTGCATCTTTTAATTTTTGAATATCCTCTTTATAACCACCGGTTTTCATATGAGAATAATATAAATTTGCAAAAACATCTGCTATTTGTATAATGTTATTATTTGCCGAGTCAAAATATTGAACAGCAAACTTTCCATTTGTTGTTCCGTTCATTGACAATTCTGTATTTAAGTAATTTTCTAAAAAGTACTTAGATTCTGTCTTTTCATTTCTCTCATCTAATTGAAGAATACAATCTTCATTCGGTAAAATATACAAACAGCATTCCTCCTTTCACAGTATTCATATATGAAATATTATATCAAAATTTTTATACAACATTTTGGAGATTAATCTCTTAAATTTATTTCTCCAAAAGCCTGCTCTATATCCGCTATTAAGTCTCTGACATCTTCTATTCCGACAGACATTCTGATAAGGTCAGGTGATACTCCTGCCGCTTTCAATTCATCATCATTCATCTGTCTATGTGTTGTAGATGCAGGATGAAGTACACAGGTTCTTGCATCAGCCACATGAGTAACGATTGCAATAAGCTCCAAAGAGTCCATAAACTTAACTGCCGCCTCTCTACCTCCTGCTATTCCGAATGATATAACACCACATGAGCCGTTTGGAAGATATTTATTAGCCAACTCATGCTGACTGTCATTTTCAAGTCCTGAAAATGATACCCATGATATCTTAGGATGTTTTTCAAGGTGCTTTGCAATAGCAAGTGCATTCTCAAAATGTCTCGGCATTCTTAAATGCAATGTTTCAAGTCCAACTCCAAGATAGAATGAGTTTTGAGGTGAAGGAATCGCTCCGAGGTCACGCATAAGATTTGTTGTCATCTTTGTAATGTATGCCCCCTTGCCGAAACTTTCTGTATACACTATTCCATGATAAGTTTCATCAGGAGTTGTAAGCCCTTTATATTTATCTTTATACTTAGTCCAATCAAAGTTTCCTGAGTCTACCACAACACCTCCGAGTGCATTGGCAGTACCGTTCATATACTTTGATGTTGAATGTGTTACGATATCAACTCCCCATTCAAAAGGTCTGCAAAAAATAGGTGTAGGGAATGTATTGTCAACTATAAGCGGTACACCATGCTCATGTGCAGCTTTTGCAAACTTTTCAATATCCAAAATTCTGAGTGCCGGATTTGCTATGGTCTCACCGAAAAACAAGCTTTGTATTCGGCTTAAATTTTGTAGCAAGTTCCTCCGCTGAAATATCGGGATCCACAAATGTAGACTCAATACCCATATTTTTCATTGTATTGGCTATAAGATTATATGTTCCTCCGTATATTGCTGAAGAAGCTATAACATGATCCCCTGCACCTGCTATATTAAGTATGGCATAAAAGTTTGCCGCCTGTCCTGATGATGTAAGTATGGCCGCTACACCGCCCTCAAGTTGACAAATCTTTCTTGCCACGGCATCATTTGTAGGGATTTTGCAAGTCTTGAATAAAAAATATCCTGTATCCTTTAAGTCAAACAAATCTCCCATCTGCTGTGAAGACTCATATTTAAAGGTTGTAGATTGAACTATCGGAACCACTCTGGGCTCTCCATTTTTAGGCTCATAACCGCCCTGTACACAGATTGTATTTATATTGTATTTTGACATTATTTTATTCTCCTTTTTATACACATATTTTGTAGTATTTTATGCAGGTATCCATCCCTTACACCGTACAAAAATGAGTATACTTTATTATCGTGATAATATCAAATATAATGTTTCTATCTGTGTACAATATTCAATATTTTAATGCAATACGAGAGCTCAAATTTATAATACTTGTTTTATTCTTTGTTTTTACTTATAGATATATTATCAATAACCGTTTTCCCCACCTGCCTGCAATACACCGCTAAATGCACTTATCAATTCATCCCTCTTTTCCTTTGGAAGCTTTTGCCAGACTCTTTATAATTATCCCTGCATTCTTAAATAAGTTTACTCCAAATTCTTTAAATGTTTTTGCTTCCGTCTCTTCAATAAGGGCAAACACTGTAGAGACCAAAAGACTCTCTTGTTTCATCATCGGTTTTTCAAGCCATGATCCCAATGCTATTTTTACAAAAATTGCTTAGGGCTATCAAGTTTTGACTCAACAAACTCATCTCTCATTACTTCCCATGTCATAGCATCATGCTGGAAAATACCGTTTGCACTGCTTTTCACAACTCTTTGTTCACCTTTATTTGAAAGTAATTGTCCTATGATTGATGTCTGGGGGACTATGCTGTATATTTTATGAATAATCTGCTTATATTCCTCCGTATTAATGATCTCATCCCTAAATCCCGGGCCGTCATTATTATATATTTTAGTAATACGCTTCTTTACTTTATCATTACAAAAAGCTGCCGCATACATTGCAAAATTTCCGCCTTTTGAATGTCCGCCAAGCATAAAATCACCTTTAATCAGCTTTGATATATCATTTAAATAATCAAGTGCTTCCTTTTGCTCCCTCCGTTTCGGACATACAACTCATCATAAAAATCTTCTTTCCAGCCTGTTATTGTACTGTCGGTTCCACGAAAGGCTATATAGTTTTGTTCCGTTAGGCAGAAAAGAATGTAACAGCCGAAAATTGCTTGACCTTTTCTTTATCAAAAAAATATCTCTGTGATATCCAATCTTTGTTTCTCTAAATCGCTCCCCTGTTACCATCTGTTCAAGTAAAAGAGGCGCTCTCTCTGTAAATTGTCCTTTATCTCTTATTTCATCCAAAGAATGTTTCTCACAAAATGTCTTCAGTACTTCTTCAATACCGTATATACCTTCAGTATCAGAAAAACAACTCATCAAAATTCATATAAGATATATATGACAGTATTACATTATCTATATCATTAAAAGGTGATACCGATAAAGCTTATATCATTTCTCCATTTTAAATAGTCCAATAATTCCATATTTATATTATCCTCTTTGATTATATGATTAAACTTTTTATTTTTATATAATACCATGATACAACTTATTGTTATTATTTACAAATAAGAGTGGGTTAAAATCAACCCACTCTTACATTTAAAAGTTTTAAAATTATACAATCAAGCCTCAACTCCCCGGACTTCAATTTGTGTAAGTGCCGAGACGGAGATTCTCCCTCAGCCTTTATAAGCTTTTTCAAGCACAAGGCTTTTTTATTTTTTTCTTTCCTTTATCAAAAAAACACTGCGGCTTTTCAGATTTCTCAAGTTTTTAAAGTTTCACTGCTGCCGTCATCAAAATTAATATCTGCACTTACCCAGTAATTATCATGGGGATAATCGGCTCTCAGTGTAAGTCTTATTTCATTTACAAGTACTTCTCTTCCAAAATCTAATGTAAGAGCCGCTTTTGGATCTCTGTTAATACCCCAGCTCTGATAAGGATATTTTCCATGAGAGGAGTTTGCATACATTCCGTCTATAGCATTTCTAGCTGCAAATACCGCCTCACCTCTGGTTTCCACATTAGCTGATGCGTGAGGATAAAATGTATTATTCTCATGCTGGTCATAAACATTTAATGCAAGGTTTTTTACTTTACTTATCTCCTCATCGGTAGCATATCTTGCTTCAATGTAATGTATCATTCCTGTAAAGCTCTTCGGTGAATAATTCGGTCTGTTATTTGCAGGAGGAATAAAAAATTCAACACTTCTGCCCGGAATATAGATAAACGCCTCTCTCATACTGTCCTCAAAACGTACTACACAATACCTCCCGGCTTTATCCGTATCAAGTACTATTCTGTCTCCATCCATGTATTCACTGCAATATACAAGCTCCGCTTTATTATCTCCCTCAAAGCCACAGGCTCTTTCTATATCTCCCCTACCTACTATTTTCAGTTTAATCATATCTACTCCTATTAAAGTACAAAAGTTGCTGCTTCTACCAATACATTTTCCAATCAGGTCTTGAAAGTCTTGTAAGAGCCTCCATAAAGAAATAATCTCCCCAAATTACACACTCGTCTACTCCGCTGTTTTTGCAGGTATTATAAGGTGTTTTCTTTGCATATGTTCCATGTAAAAGCTGACCGTTTGATATACTCTTATCTTTAACCTGATAGTTCTTTATAAGAGAACACATAATTTTCTTTGCAACTGAAGTATAGTAAGCTTTGCTTTCTTCATCCAGATATTTACTCATTTCCAAAAAAATCCGCATACTGCAATCGCTCCTGAAGAAGAGTCTCTTGGCTGCTCATTTTCATCTCCGTCACCGAAACTTAAATCCCAATATGGACAAAGATCTTTCGGTAGATGTTTTAAAAAAATACTTTGATACTCTTTCAAAATATTTTTATATATTCCTTATCTCCCGTATTCTTATAGGCAATGGCGGTTCCATAAATTCCCCATGCCTGTCCTCTGGCCCATGCGCTGGCATCCTTATACCCCTGACAGGTAGCACCATGCGAAAATTCTCCGGTATCGGGATCAAAGAATATCGTATGCCAGGTAGAATCATCATCTCTTATTATATGCTTCATCGTAGTAAGGATATGGTTTTTAGCTATCTTCGCATAATTCTCATCATTTGTCACTTCGCTTGCCCAATAGAGTAGAGGAACATTCAACATGCAGTCTATTATAAGTCTGGCATTATCTCTTGCCCACATTTCTCCCCACGCCTGTATATACTTACCTTCAGGACGATACCTGCTGCAAAGCTGATCTGCCGCCTTTATAGCCGCCTCCTTTGCATTTTCATAGGAAATCAGGCTGTAAGCTGCCACACATGACGGTATATAAAGAAATCCCATATCGTGATGGTCTATATAATGTCTTATATTTATTCTCTCCAAAAAAGAATCTACCTGTTTTTTCCCTGCTGTTTCAAAAATTTTTTTATCCTTCTCAGTTTTGGCATTTTCATAGGAAAGCCACACTTCTCCTGTCCAAAATCCGCTTGTCCAGTCGGTATTAATACCCGGTGTATAAAAATTTCCCTCACTGTTTGCAGCCGGAAAATGCTCTTCAAATGCAGGTAAATTGTTCTTCACCTGTTCCATACACATATCCAGAGCCTCATTAATCATACTGTCTGTGGCTTCCGGGTATTTTTCCAATAAATTAATATCAATCCATTTATCCACTTAATTAATCTCCTTTAAATACTACCATTTGAGCACTGTCATATATTCGAGATTTTTATGTAATTCGGCAACCATAGTTTGTCCGAGTCCATATACTCCTCTTATACCGTTTAAGTCACTATGATTTCCGACATCATTTTTAATAAGAACTACCCCGTATTTTTCTTCATTTCTTGTAATCACATATCCTTGAGCTGTATCATTTGAAAGCATAAGTTCATAGGCAAAATTGTATACATCTTCTTTTACGATCTCTACTTTTCCGGTTTTCCACGCTTTTTACAATAACTGTAGTTAAAAAAAGTAAGAGCCTTTTGTATTTACTTTAAGAGCAGCTGTTTCTTCTATTTGATTATAATGTCTTGAAAGTGGAGAAGTAGTAATTTCAGGTAATAACTTACCTCTTTCATCAAAGCTCATTAATGTAAACTCACATCTTTCCCCCCGCCCTATTATCACATTATTTTCCGCTTTTAAACTAATATTATTTCCGAATGCAAAATGCTGTGATAAGTCATTTTCTTTATTTCCTATAATTTCATCGCTTATTATAATGATATCGGATGTCGGTGCTACAATACGCCTTCTAAGAAGCACATTCAAATCCATATATCCGCAGTGAAAGCCTTCAAATAACAGATGGTTTTCCTTAAAAACAAAAATATTTCCCATAGAAGCCGGTAAACTTTTATAAATCCATGAATCCTTGCACTCTACATATTCACTGTTATTTATAATGGGCACATTGTGAACCTTACTACCCTTAAGTCTGTATCTTTCATCTACATCTTTGTATGTAAAACGTCCGCTGTCCCTAAGGATTGCCTCACCGTCAAACCAAAGTTCCATATGAAGCTTATCCTGATGTCCATGCCCTCCACCAAGGCTTGTATTTCTAAAATAAATAAAGTCCGAATTCTCATTGTAGGAGTCTCTCCATATTGCTTCACCGCTTTCTTTGGCTGTAATAAGCCCTCCCGAGAGTCTTTTACTTTCTAATTTTTCATAGGATAGTGTTCCCTCAGTACCAAAAAGCCATGTACTTTCAAAGTCAAGCTTCTTATAGCCTGCAAATTTAAGTGAACTGTCTTTAAACAATAATGCCGCCCTACTTAGCAGATCTCTTACATCGGTATCATCTGAATCTCCGGTCAAGAATTGATGATGATTTGGATAAGTATGTTGTAAAGTAGCAAAGGCCATATTTTTTATAATGTTTTTTTCAACTTCTGAAAAAAATTCATCATTATAAAGCTTAGCCACTCTTAAAAACTTCAAAATATGCATCCAATACTTCATTATGATACATTGGAGATGCTTCCCATTGCATTCCGTCATCATGTATCTGTGTATGAAGTGCCAGTTTTTAGAAAATAAATTGCTTTCTTTTTATAATCATCGTTTTTGAGCACCTGTGAAAGTACATATAAACCTGCATATTCCATTACTCCCCAGTTACTTTTTATGGAAAAAGCCCTCTTTAGGATTTGTTGCCAAAATGATTTTGCATGTACAGATAATGCCATGAAAAAAACTTTTCTTTTATTTCATCCGTAATAAGAGGATGAGATGTGAAAAAGGACATTGCCCTTACCCAGTAATCTGCACGAAGACCTGTTTCAAGAGTTCTCCAAACTTTTGAGTCGGCATTTTTCAATATCGATATTTTCATTTATCCAATCAAGCATCTGATTTAGAAAAAGTTTTTTTACATATATATCATTTTGTTTAATCCAAAATGCCTGGCCAAGACATATCCAATACCTGTGTCTGTTTAACTGAAAAATAAATTCTTCATCTTCATTTAAAGCAATAATTCCAATTTATTTTCTCCTTGAAAATCTACCGGTTCATTTGTAGCTTCCATATCCCAGGGTAATCTGAAAAAGAAATGTATTCTCTGTAAGTTCATCTGCGGTTTGAAGAACAATATCTCTCATATCTTTTGCAGTTTGCTGTTACAAAAATCCGCAATTTTTTTATACTCATCTTTTTGAATGCAAAATGTTCTTTAAAATCGTCCCACAATAAATCTATATTATTCATAGCTCACTGTTCCAGTTTTTATAAAAACCGTCATTTTGACGCTTCATCCACTCAATAACTTCTTCTTCAAGGTTTCCTGCAAGCTGTTTATTTTCTTCGAGTTCTAAATCAATAGTTGTTTTCTGCAGCGGATCATTTTGTATATCATAAAGATATCTTCTAGGATTAGAGATAACATCATAACCCAGCTCCATAACATAGGTATATTTTCTTGTTCTAACTCACGCCATCCATACTCGGCAGGGATTCTTACCCGCTTTTTTTAAATTTTTCTACAAAATCCGCTCTGCCGGGGCATGCCATAATAAAGCTTACCCTATCCTCATTCTCATCACCTTTAATAAATTTGGCACAGTCCTCGCCTTCAACTGTTTCCGGTATATCGCAACCTAAAAGTCCCAAAACCGTAGGCATCATATCCTGACTTCCCATACAGGTAGAACATCTCTTATTATTGTTTCCCGGTACATGTACTACAAAAGGAATTTTTATTGATTCCTCGTACCAGACATGCTTGCCCATCAGTCCATGTGAGCCCATCATATCCCCATGATCCGCCGACAAGATTACAAGAGTATCTTCGTACAGATTATTTTCTTTCAGATAGTCAATCAACCTTCCAAACTGCTTGTCAAGACCGCTTATAGCAGCATAATACTGCTTTGTTGTGAGCCTTAATGCTTCTTCACTCATTGCGGCATTTTCACCGGTGTGATGATGAATATTTTCAAAGATAACATTTTCCTTTAACTCCACATCATCATACAGTTTTAAATATTCATCCGGCACTTCACTGTATACACTATGTGGCGGATTCCAAGATATATACATTCCAAAAGGCTTTGATTTGTCCCGTATTTTAGACAGATATTCTATTGCCTTATCTGTTTCATGCTCAGGTGACCATTTGTTTACCTTAATCATCTCATCACTGTCATGCCAATAATGTGGAGATAAATGCATATCATAAGTACCATATGAGTACCAATAGTCAAACCCATGCCTTCTTACTCCCGGAGGAGTATATGCATCCCAATCTCTTGCACCTGACTTTTGGAAATTCACAGATATTTTGCTCAGGTTCATCTAAATGCCATTTCCCTATATATGCGGTTTCATAACCCGATTTTTTTCAGTACCTGACCTACAAAATCTCTTCATCTTTTAATCTTAAAGACAATCCCTTCTTACAGTTTGTAAAAAATCCCGATGACAGCGGATATTTTCCGGTCATAAGACTGGCTCTATGAGGAGAGCAAACCGGAAAGGTACTGAAAGTATGGTCGCAATAGGTTGACTCTTTGCAAAAATTATCCATATTCGGAGTTTTAACCGGATCTTCCTTTGCATATCCTATAGCTCCGGCTCTCCATTGATCTGCAAAAAAACAAACAATAAATTCATATTGCTATTCCTTCCTATCCCTTTACTCCTCCGGTTATTCCACCGATAATCTTCTTTGAAAGTCCGATGTAGAGTATAAATGTCGGAATAAATACAATTATTACTGAAGCAAATAAACCTGACCAGTCACCACTGTATTTCATTCCGTTTATCATCGAGAATAATCCAAGCGCTACAGGTCTTAGTTTCTCTGAATTTACAAATAAAAGTGAAAGGAAATATTCATTCCATATCGCTATGAAATTAAAAATTGTTACCGTTACAACTCCGCCTTGAGCCAGAGGAAATACAATCATCCAAAAAGCTTTTTATCGGATGACATCCGTCTATAGCCGCCGCCTCTTCATAGGCACTGAAATATTAGCAAAATATGCCATAAGGAAGGTTGTTGTATAAGGTACTTTTATAGCTACAAACAAAACTATAAGTACAATTCTGTTTGAAAAAAAGCATTGCCAAAGTAAACCCGGCTCCCGCCACCAATGTATACAAAGGTATTATTACCATTATAAGAGGAACACCCATAGTTCCTGCCAGTGCAGAGGTAAGAAATTTTCTTCCTTTGAATTCAAATCTTTGTAAAACATAAGCATATGGAGCACATACCAGAATAATAAATACACAGGATAAAACTGCATAAATAAGTGAGTTTTACAAAAAAACACAGAAACATTTGATGATACCCATGCTTTTAACATAATTCTCAAAATGAAGTCCTGTTTTTAAATCCTAAAATATCTCCTGAAAATATATCTGCAGTAGTAGACAAACTTGCAGCCACTACCCAACCCTAAAAAGCACCGCAGTAAAAAGCAACCCAAAGTATCAGTATTATATATCCGGGTAACAGTTTTAATCTCTTTTGACAAGTTAAAAGGTGCGGATTTTTCTTTTGTTTTTCAGTATTTTCATAATCTAACCTTTCATAAAATGTTAATTAAAAATTCCAAATCATCATCTTTAAGAACACTATTGGCAACTCTAAATATAATTATTACCAAAGCGCAAAGAATTATACCTATTGCCGCACCTGCACCTGCATCGCGAGAAATCATATCGGCGGTTTCAGCTCCGAATACTTTTGGTATACATATATACCATAGGTACTACCGTAGATGTATCTGCAGTTAAAGGTGAGAAAAGCTGTGACCATATAAAGAATCCTGCAATACTTATTGACCACATAATAATATTTGTTCTTAAAATTCCTCTTAAAAGAGGAAGTGTTATATGAAAAAAACTGTTGGACCTTATTTGCACCGTCTATGCCTGATGCTTCATAGTATTCCTTGCTTATTCTTTCAATTCCGCTGATCCATATGAGCATATGATGTCCTATCATTCCGAAGCAGTAAGAAAATAAAAGTGCATAGAATTTATGTTCCGCATCCAGCCACTGTATTTTTGCCAAACTCTCCAAACCGATCATTTTAAAAAATGTTGTAAAAAATCCGTAGGATGAGTTAAAGGCATATTGAATCCACATTGTAGCCATAGCTACCGCACTGATTACATTCGGCAAATATATTGCCGCCTGAAAAAATCCCTTTCCCCTTATTCCGCTTGTCAAAATGATAGCTATCAATAAAGAGATTGAAAGTGTAACTATACCTCCGATCGTCCATATCTTCGCTATATTGATAAGCGACTGTATAAACAACGGGGCATTAAACAAATCTACGTAATTTCCTAAGCCTCTAAATTCCCATTTGTTTATCGGATCCGTAATTTCCACTATCGTAAAAAGCTCATAATTACGGTTCTTATTATCGGGTAAATAAATACTCCAAGAAACAATATTGTTCGGGAATAGTAAATGCCCAAATCATACTTTTTATTACGTTTCATAAATATTTTTCCCTTCTGAAACAGGCAAGAGCCCGGCTTTTAGCTTATTATCTTAAATTCAGTAATTATTTAAAAAGGCAGGTCAAATAACGACCTCGTTACCCACCTGCCCTCTTTTCATTCATTTAGAATTTATTTTCCTGCTGCCTTTTTCATATTTTCAACAAATTCAGCACCTGTAATCTTACCTGAGTAAAGCTTAATTAAAGTTCTCCTTTAATGCCGGTGTGATCTCCGGATTGCTTTCCGCACCACCCATGATCTCTGTGCAGTTCTCAAAGTATGGCTTTACATCAGCCAACTGCTCAGGCCATGAAGGATTCTGTGAATCTGCCGGAAGACTTATACTCTCTTTAGCAAGCTTCTCGTCATATTCACCTCTTGTCATCTTCTCAATAAATCCGAATGCAGCTTCTTTATTCTTACATACTGAAGTAATAGCAAAGCTCTGTCCACCGATCATCATAGCCTCTGTGCCGTTAATTCCGTTATTAACTTCAGGATATCCGAAAAATCCCCATTCAAAATCAGGTCCTGTAATATTTTTAACTTCGTTAACAACATATGTTCCTACAGCATACATTGCAACCTTACCTGTAGCAAATTCTGTATTCTGTCCTGTAGGGAATACATTTGAAGCCACAAGTTCTGAGAAATAACCCTTTGAGGCAAGCTCTGCCAAGTCATTAGCTGTTTGTAAAACTTCAGGTCTGTCCCACTCATTGTTGTTAATAGTTTCCTTTAAGCCTTCACTTCCTACAAGTCTTCCAAGATGCATACCGAAAGCCTGTGGTACATATGCATCATCAGTTGTAATCGGAGTTATTCCGGCATCTTTAAGCTTTTGACATACTGCAAGGAACTCATCCCAGTTTGTAGGTACCTTCTCAATACCTGCCTCTTTGAACAGCTTTTTATTGTAAAAATAAGCGTTTGCCTTGAACTGATATGGAATCTCTTTAAGCACACCTTCATTATAGCTTCTGAAAAGCTTCATCATTGTAGGATTTGAACGTGACTCATAATCACTTTCTTTAACCAAATCCTCAAGACTTATAATACGATCACCGTAATTGCTCTTATTTCCCTGTCCGTCAAAGAAGTCAACCTGCTGTTTTGCATCAAGTGCCGGAATCAAACCTTCTTTAATTCCCTTACGTCCTTTAAACTCTACCTCAATTTCCACACCGGTTTCTTTTTCATAAGCTTTTATAGCCTCGGCGATAACAATTCCCTGCGGCTCTGTAGCTTCCCAGTTTGACCAGTATACGAGCTTAACTCCGCTGTAATCAGGTCCTTTAGCTTCACCATCCTTTGATTCACCGCTTGTGCCCTCGCTTGATGCTTGAGCTGCTGTAGTACTTTCCTTGGCTGGATTGTTACCACAACCTGCCAGTACCGACATAATCATTGCGCGGAAATCACTGCAACTCCAACTTTTTGTAAAAACTTTCTCTTCATATAATCCTCCTTGAATATGAATATTCACATATAAATTTTACATATTTTTATTAAACTGCATTCCCTTCGGAAAACAGCAAATATAGTTCTAAAAAAATTCAATCCGCACAGAGATCCGCATTATTTTTCAAGAGCGATATCAATTCTGCATGGTATAACATCAGGTACAGATATGTTTTTTATTAAGCAGTCCACCATAATCTTAAAAGCCATATATCCTTTATCATAAGGATTTTGGTCTATAACCGCCGACATTCTCTTCTTTTTTTAAAAATTCCAAGGTTTCTTCATTCAAATCTGTTCCTATTATGGCAACTTTTTTTATTATTACCATGTTTTTCAAGTGCTTCAACAAACGCCCTGTTATCATGGGAGGTAGAGCATATATAAGACATATATCACTATACTTACAAAAGTGCCTCACATGCATTTTTATAGAGTTCTCCTCTATGATCCATATTCCTTGTATATCCTGTCACAAGTTCTATTATCAACTCAGGTTTGTTTTCTTTTATATAATTACAAAAGCTTTCCAAACGCCCCTCATGTATCTTTGAATCTTTGCGTCCACAGGAAACAAGTATTCTTCCTTTACCTTGAGTAATAAGTGCTGCAAGCTCAGCCGCCACTTTACCCACCTGTATTTCCCTAGGTGGAATGCTGATGAGGCCTTCAGGAATTTCAATGTGATCGTCTATAACCAACACCCTCATATCCTTTGCCAACATTCTCTGAAACTGCATAAGCACTTCTGATGCTCTTGTAAAAGAAATTGTTATAACACCGCCATATTCATTAGGCCCCTTATCGGCAATCTCTTTTAACTGTGCAAGTTGCTCTTCTTCGTTATCACATACAAAAGGACTTATTTCTATGTTTAGTCCTTTAAGCTCATGTGCACCTTTATTAATACCAAGCCATAAATAATCAAAGTAAATTTTTTTCTCCCATTTGTCCTTTGGCAGCACTACTGCAACTTTACTGGTTTTTCTCTTAATGGAGGCTGCGGCATAATTTTCCACATACCCCATTTCTTTTTGCCGTTTCCAAAATCTTAGAGCGAAGTTCACTGCTTATCCTTCTTTTCCTCTAAGTGCTCTGTGAACCGAAACAGCCGATATACCAAGTTCATTTTGATATATCCTTTATGGTTACCTTTGCCTGAAGCTTTTTTCATAAATAATCTATCTCCAATCTTTTTAAAAATCAAAGCCGGATATTAAGTCGAAATTATCGTTTGCGTAACCGTTTACTTATGTGGTAAGTATATACCTAAATTGCTTTAATGTCAATATTTTTATTTATATTGTATAAAACAATTTTGAGCAAAAAGGCTGTCGCTTCACGATTTTTCAATCAATAAAACAGCAGCCGTTTTCAATCATTTTTATCTTAAACTTTCCACTATATCAATGATTTTGTCATAGTAGGCATCAAAAATATCTTATATGCTTCACAAAAAAATAATTACTGTATAGTCCGGTATTTGTGTCTAAATCTCTATTGCGTTGACATCCTCCTTTTGCATACTCTGTAATATTTACATTCATGGCATGCCAGTATCCAATTTAAGTGACTTTTCAATAAATCCAATTTCAATTCTTTTTTCGTCTATCTCACTTAAGTTGTTTTTCATTGAAATTTCCCAAGGCGATATTCGTCCATAGCATAGAAAATCACATGGGATATACACTTCCGTCTGCTTCCACTACTGTTTGAATCCCACATACCCATTCTGCTCACAGGATTCCGCCATATATCCCTCCGACAAGATTTATATAATTTATAAACTGCCTGTTATATGGATCTTTTCCCATTTTTATAATCTTTATACCATAGATCAAACAGTTCAATTAAAAAAACTTTCCATAAACTTTTGGTTTTAATGAATAAAAGCTTAGCCCCACGCACTTCATTTATTGGGTCAAGACAGGCTATATATTGTTGGTATTTCCATCCCTGCTTATTATAAAATCTGTAGATATCTGAAATATTCTTTGCCAACTTAGATGTAACCACTGTAAGAATATTATAATCCACCTTATGCTTATCAAGCAGTTTCGCCAATTTATTATTCTGTCAAAAGTATCGTCTCCTGTTTTTGTATGTCTATAATAATCGTGTATTTCTCTTGTACCGTCTACCGATAATCCTATTAGAAAAATTATTCTCCTTAAAAAGAACACCATTCATCTGTAAGTGAAAAACCGTTTGGTTTGAAGAGCATTAGTTACTTCTATATTATTTTTATTGTACTGTCTTTGGTATGCCAATGCTTTTTGAAAAAAATCAATACCACATAAGGTCGGCTCACCTCCCTGGAAAGCATAGTGTATACTCCCCTCCGCCCTAAGCATGGTTTTTCTGATTGTGTTTTTCAAAGTCTTTTCAGACATAAATCCATAGGAATTTTGCAAACGCTTACTTGCCTCATCACAGTAAAAACAATATTCACAGGACATATTGCATAGACCTGATGCAGGCTTAATTAAAACAGTTATTGGGGGCATGTGGTCTCCTTTTTTGTTGGTGTAGATTATAGGTCAAATTATTTTGCAAGTAATTCATCAACTTCATCTGCAGAATACACTCTTACTGCTTTTATAGAAGCATATCCTTTCTTCAGTTCCGTATCGAGTTGCTCTCTAGTCATTGTAGCAACAGATAACAGTATAGATTTATCTGTCATAGTAGCACCTTCATTTTCTCATAAAACTATTGTAATAATTGTTTCTCTACCACAACATAACTTCCGGTTTTTATAATGTACATTTTGACTTATCATACCTAAAACCCTTATCCTTAAAAGCATTCAATAGAGTATGCATAAAAAAATCCATAGTGTTATGACTATAGCATCTTCTCTATCTTTTGCAAAGCATATTTACAAAACTTTTCGCACGATTTTTGTATTAAATCTGCCTTTCAATCTGTCTTTGCAATATTAAAAAGCCACTGAATTCGTCCTGCAAAATTCCAAAACCACAATGGCAGTCTAATCTTTGAATCAAAAAGCGGACCTTAGAGGCACTTCATCTATCAACTCTGTTTGTTTAAGGTGGGTTTGTCCGAATATACTTATAGCAGTCTCTCTACTTCTTGATAATGTACTTATATAAATATTTTTGATAATTAAAATGCAGGGAAATTTTTGCTCAGTGTGTTCGACAAAAGATCTATCGTATTCTTTGCAAGCTTTATCAAAGTTCGTCTGAAGTATACCATTTTTCCATATATTTTTACTTTTGAATGTCGCATAATAATTACTTTCATGGTACCTCCTCAAATAAGTCATAGGTATAGCTGTTTGATTTAATCTTTTTGCACACATGGCCTTGCAACGTTTTACCCGAAACCATTAGTAGTAAATTACACCGTTCTATATTGTTTGTATGATAAAATTATAATAAAATAATGATATAAAGACGAGGAGGTAGCATTATGATTAATATTCGCCCTGTATCTGATCTCAGAAATAATATTGAACAATACTCTGCACTCACAGAAGATATCGAACATAAACTGGATAAAAGCAGACGAGGGCCGCTAAAAGTTCTGATGTCTGTTATTTCCGCTTCACAGGTATTTGGAAGAGTAAGGGTAGGATCCATGAGCGTGAAAAGGTTTAAGCTGTCATTTATGTAGTCATAGACGACATCATGGAAGTCCGCCGAGTACTGTACGCAAAAAGCAACATTGATAATTTGCTGAGATAATTTCAAGCGGCTGTTTTTATCCTAGTAGTTGCTTTTTTTCTATCTATAAGTTTATGATAGATTTGCTTATGACACAGCTCAAAGCCGAACTCCATCGTTTACAAGATTATGAAGAGTAAACCTGCAAAAATGCATTTAACTGTAAGACTACACAGATGACATTAACGACTTCGGTGTTGAGGACTACTTTAGGCTAAGAATATTATCCAATATTGTGTTAGAAAAACTTTCCACCTGTTCTACCAAATCTAAAAATAAGCTTAGAAAAGCTCTCTGCAATTTCCTCAATGTCAGTATAGTCATTATTATATCCACGCACCTTACCGCTTTCCAAGTCTATAAATACTATGCTTCCGTCACCTAAACCTCCAATCGGAAATGCCTTACTATGTTTACACTCGCTCATATACTCCTCATATGCTTCTTCAAAGAATGTATAGTTTTCCTCCAACTCCTTCAAGTTAAAAATCCATGGTTCTGCCAAATAGCAACCTCCCAGGTTAAGTAGTAGCCAACGGTACTCTGACGGTATAGATACATAATTTGATTCAAACTTTTTTATATTATCTTCAGGCTCCGGTCGGATACCATTGGTGAACACACATGCTTCGTAAGCCGCCTTGATCCTGTCAAAGTGTTTTTCTAAAACAAAATTACACATTTTTACTCCTTGATGAATTTATATATGTATTTTTCAGTATGCAGTATATCTCTTATTTTTGTCAAGTACAGTCATCTTTTCCATTTATTTATTTCTTGATTGAAGGTTAAAAATAAAAATTTCATCAGTATTGTTATTTTGTTTGTATAGATATTGATATTCCGTTATTACGAAAATCAAATCAGCGCAACTTATCTGGATGGACATACGAAGATCTTATTCACGCCACTTTCACCTTTTGAAATGCCTGTGGTTTTAGATATTACTATGTATTAGGAAAGTCAGGCGTAAATTTTATTCCCAATCACTCCTTTTATCTGTTCTAATGTTTTTCATAGTAGCACCTCCATATATAGATTTAAAGCTTGCTCCATATTCATCTTAACAGCATACTTAGACAGTTTTAATAAATTTTTCTCCTTACCTGCAAAGTAAGATTTTATCGCTTCGCTAAATACTTGGCATATATTTTGTCCTTATCTTTGATAATATCAGTATTGTTCTTTCTTTGTCATACACTGATATTTCTCTGCCAAAAAGGACTTGTTATAGTTATTTTTCCCAATATCGTAATAATCTTTTTACATACTTAAAAAACAATATTATCTCTTACCGACTTAACTCTGCTGACATTATCTCCTACTTTTTACACTCATCACATAAACAAGTGGCATTCTTGTTGATAATCCTTGTAAATACGCCGCTGTTTCGTGAGGAAAAATACCTTTTGGTATTCTATGAGAAATAAAGATACTCATCAATATTCTCGCCTGGAAGTGCATAGATTCTATTAGCTACTTTTTCAAGTTCTTCTTTTTATAGTTAATTCTTTTTAGTATATCCTTATTAATACCAAGATTTAAGGCTTATTTGGTAGTTATGATTCCATTATTTTTCTTTTATTTTTCTTAACAGAAGTTCTCGATTACTCATTCTTATCACCACCTTTTTGTTCTTAAATTATTGTTTTATAAGAACAAAAGTCAATATCCGGACAAAAAGAAAAGCCGAGACAGCCTAAAATCACACTGACAAACTATGCAGTGTGTCTTAGATACTAAAGTATTTAAACTTTTGTCTTATGATAAAAAGGATGTGGCACTATGATTAATATTCTCCCTGTGTCTGATCTTAGAAATAGCAATCAACCGCAGGTTAGAAACACCTCTTGCGTTTGCTCCGTATCAGACATCAAAGAACAGACTATATGCGTATTACCGTATCAACATAAGAAACTTTTCCGTCTTTTTTGTGGCCATAGGCGACACCATGGAAGTCCGCAGAGTGCTTACGTAAAACGCAGCATTGATAATTTGTTAAGATAATTTCAAGTAGCTGTTCTCATCTGGGTAGCTGCCTTTATCTGTCTTCGATGCTGTGACAAATCTTTTCTCATGCTTTATCTCACACTAACACATCTGTATATCGTTTTAAAGTTAGCTCCATATTTATCTCATCTCAAACTCCTTCAGAACCTCCTGTTTCAGCTGTCAGCTAAGCGTGCAGAAGAATAACATCTTCTTTGGATAGAGTGATCATTTGGCAATCACCGCATACGCCTCGCAGTTCTTTTCAATAATACGCTTTGAAAGTGCAAGAATATCTTCATCTGATGCAGACCGCTCTCCCTGTGCCTCATTAAACTCAATCAAAAGGTACCGCGGAGAATTGTTTTTAAAAAAATAACTACTGAACCTTTCTCATCGACCATACGAGCCACACGGGAAAAGTCACGAATTGCTTCCGTTATGAAACCATATTTTTCATTATTTACATTCATTGATAAGACCTCCTGTATATTTGATAATTTTAGTTTTTGCCTATTACACCTACAACTGTAGCAAGTAAAAGTAAGTGTACTAACTCTTACTTAAAGACAAAAACAGACATCTCTGCGCGCTTTTTAGCATTATTATTTTAATTTCAAACTCTTTTTCCAAAAAGTTAAAAGAGCATTTGAAATGTAATCGTCATGATTTTGCCTCTATAAATCAATACTATCCGCAATAATTTCAACTACTTTTACAGTTTCTAAAAATTCAAATCACCTACATAAAAATTGTCTGATAAATATACCTTCCATAATTCCTTAAGATAATCATCATCTTTTTATGTCTTCGATAATCTCTATTACCTGCTTCATAATCGGCAAACTTTCTCTTCTAGTTGCAGTTGAAATAATAGCCTGTTTTAAAAATATCAAAGTTAATATCTTCTTTTTCTTAGGTTGTACAAATTATATAAATCATAAAAAAATCTCTCATTCTTGTTGTTAAGATATTCCTTTTAATAACGCTCTCATATTTTTCAGCCAATATAGTCTCTAGTGGATACGCCAAAACCCTAAGACTTTCCTCTTGGAACATACAAGGATATAGGTATTCAATCTCTTTTGGAGTTATGGCATCTCCTGTTGTAATGTCAATCTTCATATCGTTTTTAATCCCGCCAAAATTAGCTATTAAATGGACTCTAAAGTTTTCGTATTCATCTTCTTCTCGTATATGACTTATGTCCGTTATTTCAAATTCTATACCGTCATCTACCTCTACATTTATGATTTCCGAAACAATATTTCGGATAACTTCTGCCTTCAATGGCACGCCTTTTATAGTGGTATCCATATCCATCGTGGTACGGTTATCAATCCCTATCATAGAAGATATAAGAAGTCCTCCTTTGATGACAAAATTAAATTTATACTTAGATTTTGACAGTCTTTCCAAGAATCTTTCAAAGAAAAACATTTGTAGAACTTCCTGCGATCTGAGGTTTTTAGAATGTGCAATGTTTTCTTATTTTACCTTTCAAACTTTCTGAACTTATCATTTATAGTACCTCCGTATATTTTCTGATTTCATCTTCAATGCCAAGAACCCTGCTGTACTTAATAAGATTTCTGATGTTCTTGTCTTTTGCTGTTAAAAGTATCCGGTCATTGCACCTATAAATATCTGCTTGTCAATTATTTTTCTTTCCGAAAACAATATCACAGATACATCTTTCCATGTTATAGCATTTAACAGAAGAGCCAAGTGGCGTTTTTGTCTTGATAACACCTAAATGGAAAAAGTCTCTCTTCACATAATGCACTTTGATGTTTGGAAAATTTTACGTTTGATATGTCCGGCATTATACCCTTGTGCACACTGATATGAAAAAAATATTAGGTGTTCTGTCGCTGAACCCAAGAAGGTACAAAGCTGTATGGAAAGAAAAGACCACGTATTCATTGTTAAATGATATAACGGCAAAAATCATCATCTACGGCATCCTTTTTCTTATAGACACCATTTTTAACTCTCTCAAGCTCACCTTTTCTTTGACAAGTAAAGCTAATACATGTCTTTTTGATACCTATCTCTTCCGCCTGTTTATTTGTAATAATGTTATTTTCTAAAAAGTATTTTTTTCTAAAGCGTTCATCCCTATCACCTTCTTTACATTTACTCTTTAATTATAGATTGTTAAAGTGTATTTGTAAAGAAGGAGTATTAACAATGCATTCTCACTAAAAAAATAGATAATATTTTACTCTTCATTCATTCTTTGTCTTGAAATTTCATGCTTCATAGATTGTATCGGATGTTAGCAAGGTATCCAACATTGCCCATTTACGACCGGATGCATATATATTTCCTGTTTTAACTGTTTTTAATGGTATTATTGGTTCTCCAGGTTATAAACAAAATACTCATCCACTTTTTCCACGTCAGGCATTTCAATAATCGCACTATGCAAACTTTTTGTCACGGTATAACTTTCAATATGGTGAATAGATTGCAATTTTCCATTATACCTAAATGCTATGTAGTTCGGTGGCTCTTTAGGCCACCCATTTATTCAAAAAGGGTGAAAATATTTCTTTTCTGCTCTACTATTTCTATCCATGTTAAATCACAATTTTTCCGGTTTAGAAGTCGATAGTGAGACTACATATACCCAATTTGATTCTTTTGCTTGCATAGTCATTATTCCTCCTAGATATTTCATTAACTCTTTTAATAGTTCTTTCTGCGATATCCTTGAAATAGCTTTTGCAGAATTCGCCAATTCATATAACTTACTCCATGAAAGATGAACCACTGGAATGTCATTTACTGCCTTGAAAAGGTAAATATGTCTTTTGCATAATCTTCACTACATTCTGACATCGAAACTATAGCTTTATTAGGAACTAAGCTTTCTGCAATATTACGTCTTTGAGAATATAATGTAAGCTGTTCCTCCCCAGTAAAATCCATCCTCTTTTTAGCTTCAATAATTATATAGAATGAACTGTCATCAGTTATTTCTAAATCTGTTATACCTTTATTCTTTTCGAATTCCTGATACTTAATCCTAACATTTTGTGTATTAATCTCTAACGACATCACTTCATTGATTACTGCTTTAAGAAATTCGGGGCAGCGTGCTAATGCCCAAGCAATACTTTTTAGTTATGTCATTCTCAAGATTCCCTATTAACTGAAAAACACTACTTACTTCAGTTCCATATGCAACTAACTCTGACATATCTCCTTCTCCTTGAATACCTCTTAAAAGCTTGGGCTTTGGCAAATCAATATCAAATTTACCACCTAACGCTGCAGCACCTAATCCTACGATTGAAATCACAGCTACTGTCCCTGCACCTATAACTTTCCAATAAAACGCTTTATTTTCACTATCTTTCTTTTCTGTCATCCGAGCAATTTCCATCATATTATCCAAATAATATTTTTTTCTCTTCATAAGAAATCTCATCTTGAGAAACACATTTTTCTAGTGCGGAAAGCACCTTATCATATAAATTAAAACAATCTTTGCTACTTTCTTTGCTTGCATCTAATGTTTTCTCTAAAACTGTTCTATATTCCTTAAAAAGCTTCTAATGACATCTTCACAAATTCAGGGAACTGTTCAATTACTTTTTGCAACTTCTGGATCCATATTTTTGTAGCATTGATGCGAAGTTAATAACTTTATCTTTAGTCATATGCCTAAAATCTGGTATATCTAATTGCTTTAATACTTCCACTTCACTAAGTTGTTTACTCATATTCTTCCTCACCTTCTATAGGATCTACATTAATTTCTTCAAAATTAAATGCCCCCATTGGATATTCGCTTATGTATCCTGAAACACTGAAATTGTCTACCACAATTTTTGCAGTAATTATCTTCTGTATCAAATTCATATATGGTTTCTGGACCCATTTGCCTCTCATAGGAACTTTCATCACATTCATCAACTAAATCTATTTTATTTTTTTACTTGAACAATATGGGCAGTCAACAATACGTTCCAAACTAATACCTTCAACATATTCTTCATAATAAGAGTCTTGATTTTCATTCATATCAAACTCCCTCATCCTGAGCATACCATATGCTTCTTTCAAAAGCTGCACGAAAAACATCTGATTTATTTTTAATTCTTTTTCTATCACATACACTCTGCAACATCTGTTCTTCTTCATCATTAACCCGAACACGATACATTTTGTCTCTAGCATCATCTATTTTAGGTCTCGCCATTGTAACAAACTCCTTCTTTATTATTGTAGCTACAATTATTGTAAATGTGGCTACAATAATTTATCAAGTTTTTGTTGCCACAAAAACTCAATTTGTATTTTTCTTTATAGAAATAATCAATTTCCCATTCTGACAATCAACATTATATTTCTGCCCTACTTTAAATCCAAATTTCTCTAACCATTTACCTTTCATCATGATGGTAGGTGTATCATTATATTTATTTCCACTCATTCCATAGACCTTCAAAGTTCTATTATTCCTCTCCATAATCAACTCCTTTTCTAAAATGCTATCGTTAAATTATGACCCTATTAAAAATTTTTCACCTGTGTAATTTATATGTAATTATTTTTTTGTTTTACGATTTTTAGCTATTTTATGCTCATTAAACTTCTTACAATCCCTTAAAATTCAAGTATTTCATATATGCACCCTAATATATTATTGTATCCATTTGCGTGTGGCGTTGTTTCCATGTCCGTGTGTATAATTCATAGACATTAATCATCATTAAGTTAACTTAAAAACAAGAATATTTTTTTATGAATTCATAATAGTTAATCTATTTTAACAACTTTATTTTTTTCTTTGACAGTAGTTCTATTTTTACACACCCATAAAAACTGCTTTTGACAACAGCCCTGTTGTTACGCTAAGCAAAAAAAGTAGTTCTGTTGCCACAACCTACTATTTCCCAGTAGTCAGGACTTTTGTCATAACACAGAAAAGGAATTCCTGTAAATTACCCATTTACATGAAATCCCTTTATTTCAAGCCTTTTATAAAGTTTTTAATCCTTTGTTTTTTTGACAGAAGAACTATGCACTCCGCATGCCTCGTATGACAAAAAGCAATCAAACACCATCCCTTTCTCAAACCTGTACCTTTGCTTTCTTAAAAACTTCCAAATCCCTTGCCAGTGTCTCAGGGTTACATGAAACATATACAACCTTTTTAGGCTTTAATCTGCCTACCGCAGCTATAAACTCCTCTGTAGAGCCGGTTCTTGGGGATCTAAGATCACCACATCTATCTTCTCCCCGGCTGCCGCCAGGTCATTTATAAATGCTGTTGCATCTGCATTATAAAACTTTACATTCTTTATATTATTTATCTTTGCATTGGTGATGGCATCTTTGTGGGCATCCTTATTCAGCTCTACAGATATTACTTCCTTCACGGACTTTGAAGCGATCAGTCCGATAGTTCCAATTCCGGAATAGGCATCCAAAAGCACTTCATCCCCTTGTAAACCGGCATACTCTATAGCCTGGGAATAAAGCTTTTTCAGTTTGCTCTCTGTTTACCTGATAGAATGACTTCGGTGAGATTTTGAATGTAAGTCCACAGAGTTCATCTGTGATATAGCCCTTGCCATACATCACTATTTCCCTGTCGCCAAGTACCATACTGGTGTTTTTGTATTGTTTATATTTTGAACTATTGTGGTTATCTCGGGATGTTCTCCTCTAAGTACCTTTATAAAGGCATTCTTATTTGGGAATATTACATTTGAGGTCACCAAAACCACCATGATCTGACCGCTTTTCTTTCCTACACGTATCAGTACATGGCGCAAGAAGCCGAAGCCGCTGTCCTCGTCATATGCCTTTATTTTAAATGAAACACACATCTTTTTGATGGTCTGTATGATACTTCCCGCCTTCTCATCTTCAATCAGACAGTTTTTTGTATCCACCACTCTATGCGAGTTCTTTTCATAAGTTCCTGCAATGATTTTCTTGTTTTCAAAGCCGAAAACCGCACTTACTTTGTTCCTATAATGATAGGGATTGCTCATGGAGACAATCCCGTCAAATTTGCCGTATTTTTTTATCAATGAATTTGCTGTGTCAAGTTTCTCCTTGACATGCTTATTATATGAACTGTTTATATAATCGCAGCCGCCACATTTTTTGGCGACTGCGCATTTTAGCTCTTTAGAAGCTTTTATATTTCTTTTTGTTAATTCCTTCAGCCATGCTTTCTCTTCTTCACTAAGTCCATAGGATATGGAATCATAGACCTGCTTTTTGATATTTATTATAAAAACTCTATATCTTTCTTTGTCATTACATCAACCAATAGCGGTTCACTGTCTATAGGCGCCATGGTAAGGCTTTCAAATCCGAGGAAACCTTCCTGCTTTTCAATAACATTCATCAAAATTTCCATTCTGATACCATGCTTACCGCTTATATATACTCCCGGCTCATCACTCATTATCATTCCCGGCTCAAACTCAAGATTTCTGAATACATCTTTGTTTATCTTGTTTCTGATAGATGTAGGTGCTTCATGGACCGTATTTACAAATCCTACACCATGTCCGGTACCGTGATTATAATCCAGTCCATGCTCCCAAAGCGCCTCTCTTGCCTTTATATCAAGGCAAACTCCTATTGCTCCTCTCTTAAATGTAGTATTTAAAAGTCTGAGCATACCGATGGTTACCAAGGTATAATGAAGCTTCTCTTCATAGGTATTTTCTCCAAGAGAAATTGTTCTGGTTACATCTGTGGTACCGTCCTTATATGTAGCACCTGAATCAAACAGGTATAATCCTTTAGCTTCCAGCTCTTTTGCGGTCTCATAGTCCGCTTCATAGTGAACTATTGCACCGTTTTCGGCATAACCTGATATAGTCGGGAAGCTTAAATCAAGGAAAAGGTCATCTCCTCTTCTTAAATTGTCAAGATAGTCTGATGCTGTCTTTTCTGTAAGCTTGGCACCCCTTTTTACCTGCTGCTTTATCCAGTACATATATTTAGCCATATATACGCCGTCTCTGATATGAGATTTTTTCATATTTGAAACCTCAACATCATTTTTGATGTTTTTCAGATAGGTTACAGGGCTTAATACACTGTAAAGTTTGTTTGCATTTTCTTTTTTACTTATAGAAATAAATGTCTTGTAGCTGACATCCGCCTCATCAAACATTATCTGTTTGTTTTTAATACCTGCCACAGTTTCATCAAAACTCTCATATGACTTTATATCTATTCCGTTATCGGCCAGATATGCTCTTACTTCATCACTTAGCGCCTCATCCTGAATAAATAATGTAGCCTTGTCACTCTCAAGTATAAAAATAAGACAGGAAAAAGCGGATTGCATTTTTATATCAAAAGGCTCTAAGATTAGTTAGCCATGCAATATCGGATAATGAAGATACTATCAAAAGATCTCTACCCTTCATCCTTTCTCTTACTTCACTAATCTTTTTTTGCCGCCGACTTTTCCTGCATACTTTCTCATCTAATATAAATACCTTTTGTATGAGGTCTTTTTCGGTCTGTCAGTCCAAACCTCATCAGTGATTTCTTTTTCGATTGCAAGCTTTACACCGTTTTTACAACTTTGCCTGCAATTACTTTTCCTTCTGAAAAAGCTTAGAAGTGATCCGTTAAATCCGAGTACTTCATCTTTTTCATCTTTTTCTTCCAAGAGTTCATCAAGATTAGGGTACTCCGGACTCTCCCATTTTTCATAAGAGTTATTCCGCTGATCTTTAAGCTCACTTTCTGCCTGTAAAAAAGTATCTTCCATCTGTCCAAAGATATGCTTCTTCCTTCATTACAGAAGTGTACCCTGCACTTCCTGTAAAAACCGCTTAAAAATCTCCTGCATTTGTCATATTCTGTAGGATATTCACTTTGATGTGCATCAGAAGAAGGGGATATCCATGCGTCTATCCCTCTCTTTGCATTACTTTTTCTTAAATCAACAATTGTCTGTTTCATAATGCTCCTTTATATTAAATATTTATAAAAGCCAAATTTTACAAAGCATTAAAGACTCCGTCATCAGCTATATTGTCGGTGACATAGTCCGCATATTGTTTTAGTTCCTCTATTGAATTGCCCATGGCTATACCCAGTCCCGACTCCTCCAAAGATTTCCTTTATCATTCATAGAATCTCCGAATGAAACCGTATCTTTTAAATCGACACCGAAGTAATTACATAGGCGTTTTTAGTCCTTCCGCCTTGCTTGCAACCTTTTTCTACAACATCGGCTCCGAACATTCCGGCAAAGAGCGGCAGTTTCAAAGTTGGAAATTTCTTTTCTATATCCTTTGCAACTTCAACCGGTCCTATATAAGTCAATGTTCTTATTGGCAGGTCAAATAATTCTTCAGCCGGATAAAACTTTCTAAAATGCTGTCCCCATCTTTTAAAATCATATGCATCAATTATATGCGGATTAAAAAAATAATCCTTATCTTCAAGGGTAAGGCCAATAGAGCATTCCTTACCTTCTACATATTTTGCCAGACCTCTTAAAACATCCTTATCAAAGAAGTGTTCAAAGATTTTTTCTTCTCCCACCTTTACCAATGTACCGTTAAGACCGATCACAGCATCAGGCTTTACTATATCAACGAATTGCTTACTGTCACTGTTTTCAGGATTTCTACCTGTAGCAAGGACTATGATATGCCCCTGCTCTCTTAAGCTTTCTATAGCCAAAAGAGCTGAAGGGGTTATCTTATAATCTTCATGATTAAGCAATGTCATATCAATATCAAAACTGAAAATCTTTTTATTTTGCATTATCCAACCTTAATTTACTCAAATGCCAAATATCTCTTACATATTCTTCAATGGTTCTGTCGGATGAGAACTTACCTACATTTTGCAGTCTGTGTAAGTGCCATCTTTGCCCATCTCTTTCTATCTCTGTAAACCTTATCAACCTCTTCATGAGCCTTGGCGTAACTTCTGAAATCCTTCAATATGAAATATGTATCGGCTCTGTCATGACCGCTATTCTTTAAGAGTGAATCATAGATTTCTCTAAACTCCTCAGTATTGTTTGGAGAATAGAATCCGTTTACAAGCTGCATAAGTACAGTTCTGATCTCACTGTCACTGTTAAAAATAACCATCGGATCATATTCATGATTCTTCTCATATGCAATAACTTCATCCGAAGAAAGTCCGAAGATAAATGCATTCTCATGACCTACTTCTTCAACTATCTCGACATTGGCACCGTCCATAGTTCCTATAGTAGGTGCACCGTTAAGCATAAACTTCATATTTCCGGTACCTGAAGCCTCTTTACTTGCAGTAGATATCTGTTCACTGACATCAGCTGCGGCAAAGATTATCTCGGCATTTGATACTTTGTAATCCTCTATGAATACAACCTTTATCTTATTATTTATACTCTTGTCATTATTGATAACATCAGCAACGGAGTTTATAAGCTTTAATTGTCTGCTTTGCTCGTCTGTATCCTGCAGCCGCCTTGGCACCGAATATAAATGTTCTCGGATACATATCGAAGTTATCATCATTTTTAAGCTTATTATAAAGATACATTACATGTAAAATATTTAAAAGCTGACGCTTATACTCATGCAATCTCTTTACCTGTACATCAAAGATAGAATCGGGGATTTATATCTACCCCGTTATGCTCCTTGATATACTTCACAAGCCTTAATTTATTTTGATACTTTATCTCCATGAACTCAGCCAAAGCTGTTTCATCATCCAAATAGTCCTTAAGACCTGCCAAAAGCGGTAAATCAGTAATAAACTTATCGCTTCCAAGCTTCTTTGTAATCCAATCTGTTAAGAGAGGGTTTGCATGAACAAGGAATCTTCTTTGAGTAATACCGTTAGTCTTATTGTTAAACTTATCAGGCATCATCTCGTAGAAATCTTTAAGCTCCTGATTTTTTAAGATCTCTGTATGAAGTCTTGCAACACCGTTTACGGAAAATCCTGCTACAATAGCCATATATGCCATTCTTACCTGTCCGTTATAAAGTATTGCCATGTTCTTTTCTTTTTCTGCAAAGTTGTGCGGATATCTTGCTCTTATCTGCTCTACAAATCTTCTGTTTATCTCATCTACTATTTGATAAACTCTTGGAAGCAGTGATTTAAACAAGTCGATAGGCCACTTTTCAAGCGCCTCCGCCATTATTGTATGGTTTGTATATGCCATACACTCTGTAGTTATCTTCCATGCCTCATCCCAGCTTAATCCTTCCTCATCCAAAAGAGTCTCATAAGCTCAGGTATTGCTACTGTAGGGTGAGTATCATTTAACTGGAATACCACCTTCTTAGGCAAATCATGTATATCGCTGTGATTTTCTTTAAACTTGTCAAGCGCTCTTTGAAGGCTGGCTGAGATAAAGAAATACTGTTGCTTTAATCTAAGTTCCTTACCTGCATAGTGATTATCGTTCGGATAAAGTACCTCTACCAATGTCTTTTGCAAGATTCTCCTGCTCAAGCGCTTTTTGATAATCTCCCTTATCAAACTGCTCGAGGCTGAAGTTTGTAATAGCCTCGGCATCCCAGATACGAAGTGTGTTTACCATTCCGTTCTCATATCCCAGTACAGGCATGTCATAAGGAATAGCTCTTACGGAACCGTAGTTCTCCTGTATAAACTTCTCCTTACCGTCTACATTCTCAACTCTTACATTTCCACCGAATTTTACTATATAAGAATATTCACTTCTCTTTATTTCAAAAGGATATCCGTTTTTGATCCAGTTATCAGGAACTTCCTTTTGATATCCGTTCTCTATCTTTTGCTTAAACATACCGTAGCGGTATCTAATACCGCAACCGTATGCAGGATAATTAAGAGTTGCAAGTGAATCAAGGAAGCATGCGGCAAGTCTTCCAAGACCGCCGTTTCCAAGAGCCGGATCGCTCTCCTGATCCTCTATATCTGTAAGATCAAATCCAAGCTCCTCCATAACCTCTGCAACTTCTTTTCTTGCACCGAGATTTATTATATTGTTGCCGAGGGCCCTACCTATCAAAAACTCCATTGACAGATAGTATAGAATTTTTGCATCCTGAGCGTCATAAGCCTTATGTGTAGCTATCCACTCATCTATAATGGTATCTTTTATGGCGTATGAAAGAGCGTAGAAAACCTGCTCTTTACTCGCCTCATCTATAGTTTTTCTGTATAATACCTTTACATTATCCTCTATAGCTTTTTTTAATTCCTTAGCGTTCATCATCGTAAGTATATCTAACCTTTCTTACTCACTCCAAGGGATGTATTTTCTCCGTTTAGGTTCCACTCTTTAGTGTATCCATCCACATTGTTATATACTATCTCATCTGCCAATGTGTCGTTCTTGATTACTGCTTCATTTTTTCTTATTATTTCAGCAATTCTCTCATTTCCTGTCTGTGAAAGCACGATATGATCAACTACCTCAAATCCCGCTTCCTTTCTCATTGTCTGAATTTTTGAAATAAGCTCTCTTACAAAACCTTCTTCAATAAGTGCTTCATCAAGTCTTATATCAAGTACAACTGTAGTCTTATTGTCGGCTTCTGTTACAAAGTCATCATTCTTTGCAGTTTCGATAAGCAAATCTTCTCTTCCAAGACTTACCTTTTCACCGTCAAAGTCAAAGTCTACACTTCCGGTTTCATTCAAAGACTTCATAGCCGCATGTCCGTCAAGTGAAGCAAGTGCCTCTTTTATCTTACCTAAGAGTTTACCGTACTTTGGACCGACTGTCTTTAACTGTGGCTTAAATGAGTAGCTTACAAACTCTTCTACATCATCCTTAAACTCTACAGCCTTGACATTTAGCTCATCCTCTATAATCTCTACATAGAACGGATCAAGTACAGTCTCAGCCTTAACATACATATTTCCGATAGGCTGACGGTTCTTTATATTAGCTGAGTTTCTTGCAGCTCTACCAAGTACTACTATGTCAAGTACCTCGTCCATGCTTACCTCAAGGTCCTTGTCGATAAAATCTTCATTGACAGCAGGGAAGTCTGTTAAGTGTATACTTTCCGGAGCATTCTTATCTACGCTTCTTACAAGATTTTGATAAATCTCTTCTGTCATAAAAGGTATCATAGGTGCAGCTATCTTTGAAAGAGTTATAAGAGCAGTGTAAAGTGTCATATAGGCATTTACCTTATCCTGCTCCATTCCCTTTGCCCAGAATCTCTCTCTACATCTTCTAACATACCAGTTACTCATATCATCTGTGAAGCTTTGTAGTGCTCTTGCAGTCTCTGTTATCTTATAGTTATTTAAATAGTCATCAACTGTCTTTACCAATGTATTAAGCTTTGATAAAAGCCACTTATCCATTACACTAAGCTTGTCATACTCCAAGCTGTACTTTGTAGGGTCAAAGCTGTCGATATCTGCATAAAGCACATAGAATGCATATGTATTCCAAAGTGTACCGAGGAATTTTCTCTGTCCTTCCTCAACGGCCTTGTCATGGAATCTGTTTGGAAGCCATGGTGCCGAATTCACATAGAAATACCATCTGATAGCATCTGCACCGAACTTGTTAAGTGCATCCATAGGATCTACGGCATTTCCCTTTGACTTACTCATCTTTTGACCGTCTTCATCCTGTACATGTCCCATAACAATAACATTCTTGTACGGAGCCTTATTAAATATAAGTGTAGATATGGCAAGAAGTGAATAGAACCAACCTCTTGTCTGGTCTACAGCCTCTGAAATAAAATCGGCCGGGAACTGCGCCTCAAACTTCTCATGATTTTCAAAAGGATAGTGGTGCTGTGCAAAAGGCATAGAACCTGAATCAAACCATGCATCAAGCACTTCAGGAGTTCTTTTCATTTCCTTGCCGCACTCAGGACAGGTAATTGTCACAGCGTCAATATAAGGTCTGTGAAGTTCTATATTCTCAGGACAATTTTTTGACATTGACTTTAACTCTTCAATACTTCCGATACTGTGCATATGTCCGCACTCGCAAATCCATACATTAAGAGGTGTACCCCAATATCTGTTTCTTGATACCGCCCAGTCCTGAATATTCTCAAGCCAATCTCCAAATCTTCCCTTTCCGATACTTTCAGGAATCCAGTTGATTGTATTGTTATTTCTTATTATATCTTCTTTAACTGCAGTCATCTTGATATACCAAGACTCCCTTGCATAGTAGATAAGCGGTGTGTTACATCTCCAGCAGTGTGGATAGCTGTGCTCAAATACAGGTGCATCAAAGAGCTTTCCGTTTTCATCAAGATCTTTTAATACAAGCTTATCGGCATCCTTTACGAAAACGCCTTCCCACTTTGTTTCCTTTGTAAGATTACCTTGAGAATCTACAAGCTGAACAAATGGAAGATCATAGTTTCTACCAATTCTTGAGTCATCCTCACCGAATGCAGGTGCAATATGTACTATACCTGTACCGTCTGTCAGAGTTACATAACTGTCACATACTACAAACCATGCTTTACCCTTTACATTAAGTCCGCCCCAAAGCGGCTCGTACTCAATGCCTTCAAGATCCTTACCCTTATAAGTTTCAAGTACAGTATAGTCCTTTTTTAAAACAGTTTCAACCAATGCACTTGCAAGAATATATGTATAATCTCCCTGCTTTACCTTAACATAATCTTCGTCCGGATTTACACAAAGAGCCACATTACTTGGTAAAGTCCAAGGTGTTGTAGTCCAAGCCAGGAAATAAACATCCTCATCCTTTTTCTTGAATCTTACAATAGCGGATCTTTCTTTTACATCCTTATACCCCTGAGCTACCTCATGACTTGAAAGCGGTGTTCCACATCTAGGACAGTATGGCACTACTTTAAATCCCTTATAAAGGAGTCCCTTATCCCAAATCTGCTTTAGCGCCCACCACTCAGACTCTATATATGAGTCATGATATGTAACATACGGATCGTTCATATCCGCCCAGAAACCTATAACATCTGAGAATTCCTCCCACATGCCCTTATATTTCCAAACCGACTCTTTACACTTCTCGATAAAAGGTGCAACGCCGTAGTTCTCTATCTGCTCTTTTCCGTTAATTCCAAGCTCTTTTTCAACTTCTATCTCTACAGGAAGTCCGTGGGTATCCCAACCTGCTTTTCTTGGAACCTTATAGCCCTTCATAGTTCTGTATCTTGGAATCATATCCTTGATAACTCTGGTTAAGGCATGACCGATATGCGGCTTTCCGTTTGCTGTCGGCGGTCCGTCATAGAACATATATGTAGGAGCATCTTTTCTGTCTTCGATACTCTTCTCAAAAATATGGTTTTCACGCCAAAACTTTTCAACTTCTCTTTCTCTCTCTACAAATTTAAGGTCTGTAGGCACTTTCTTATACATAAAAATCCTTTCCTTGTAAGATGATTATAAAAAAAGCCTGCCCTGTAACAGGACAAGCCAAAACTTATATACCACCTTTACAACATACTATCATATGTGTTCCTATAACGGGGAAACCGGCATATCCTACTCTTAATTCAGATTGCAACTCGGGAGTGATTTTCATCCATCGCTCCGTATCGGTCTTACACCGTCACCGACTCGCTGAAACTTCTGCCAAGGATTACTCTCTCCGTCTTTGTTTTTTTATTTTATAACCGGTTAATATTATAATCATTTGCAGATATTATGTCAATGGCACAAAGGCTTAAATACCCCTAAATGGCACAAAGGCTTAAATACCCCTAAATAAGCCAAATTATAGTAAAGGTACAATAAAATTAGTCCAGATATAACTTACAGGCATCGCTATGATCAGAGCCGATATCATATCTCCTGTAGGAAAGTCTTTAAGTCTTAACATTCTAAATCCTATAGCCAGAAGTATTATTCCGCCTACAGCCTTAAAATCATCTATCATTACAGGAGTAGTATAAGGAACAATCAGACCGCCACATATAAATAAAATGATATATAGAATAAACTGAGGTATTGCAATAAATGATACTACAGGACCAAGTAAACATGCAAAAATCATAGCTGTAAAGATATCCAATATTGCTTTGGCAATAAGTATAGTGTGGTCACCGCTCATACCTGAGACCATTGCACCATAAATACCTGTTCCTCCGGCACAAAACAATAAAATTATGGTAAGCAAAGTGCTGTCAAATTCCTCATCCGATATATCACTTTCCTTTTCCTTCATAAACTTGAATATAATATTTTTCATACCCATTCCAAGCTTCGTTACCAGATCTCCAAAATGCATCAATATACCTATTATACTTCCTATTACTACAGCCAGTATAACTGCAGGCATATTTTTTTCATCAGTATAATGCTTGAAATACTGATAGCAAAAAGCACAAGCGCCAAAGATCATATTGAGCTTCTCCTTAAAAATCCAAGCTCATGTGCTTTCCAAAAACAGTTCCGATAATTCCGCCAATAAATACACATAAGCAATCGGTTATTATTCCTATCAGCATATTTATTCTCCTCTCAATTAATACTTTCCTATCATAATCTATATATCAATATATGTCTAATTCATTTCTAAGACCTTTCTAAAAACTCCGGTATGCATATTTGTTATAGCCCCTATTCCATTTTTTTCTGAATAATAAACAGAAATTTTTTTGTCTAAAAATCCGTGTTTTTGTAACCTAAATTTTTTTATAAATACATAAGCTTTGTTTTTTTATTTATTATTTTCTTTCTTTATATTTTTTTATATTTTTTTCCATAATATAGACACAATTATTTTTTTATATTATAAGAGCATTAGCGATGGCTAGTGCAGGTTTCAGAATTACTGGAACTACAAAAGCTTTTTCATACTCATACCGGACAGTTTAACTGTCCGGCCCCCTAAAAATGTTAAAACCACCTATTCTCAAGGTGGTTTTTGTGTCTGAAAATACTAAATAAAGTTTTATACTTATAAATTTTATACCAAAGCATTGAAACTATTTTTCACAGTTCTATTCTTCTACTAAAAAAGAGGAGCTCAGATATCTAAACTCCCCTTTTTAAATCAATATTATGCAGTCATTGCAATTTTGCCGTCAACAACTTGTATAACCTTAGTTGGGCACTTTGCCGCACATTTTCCACAGTTTATACATTTTGAATAATCTATGAGTGCAACATTTCCGTTCATATGGATTGCATCATCCTCACATGCCTTTACACACATTGTACATGCAATACAACCAACCTCACATACCTCTTTTACAGCTTTACCCTTATCCTGTGAATTACACTGTACAAAAGTAAATGTCTCATAAGGTACCAAGTCTATAAGCTTCTTAGGACAGGCTTCAACACATTTTCCACATGCTACACATTTCTCTCTGTCCACCAACGCAATACCGTCCACTATATGTATAGAATCAAACTCGCACACCTTTACACATGATCCGAATCCCATACATCCGTAGCTGCAGGCTTTACCGCTCTGTCCCGGTACGTTCATCGCTGAATTACAATCTGTAATACCGAAATATGTAAAGTTTTGCTTTTGCCTTTATCACAAGTTCCCTTACATTTTACAAATGCAACCTGCTTTTATGGCCTCACCTGCACTTACTCCCATTATCTCACCGATAATTTCAGCTACAGGCGCTCCACCTACAGGACATTTATTTACAGGTGCTTCACCTGCCGCAATAGCTTTTGCAAGGCCGTCACAACCCGGATATCCGCAACCACCACAGTTATTTCCCGGGTAATGCATCTCTTACAGCTATTTCTTTTCATCCACTTCCACTTTAAACTTCTCACTGGCAACTCCAAGTAGGAGACCAATAAGAATACCGACTATACCAACTACTGCCGCCGCAATAATTACTCCATTCATATTCTTTCCTCCTAAATAAGTCCCGAGAATCCGGTAAAGGCAATTGCCATAAGACCTGCTGTAATAAGTACAATAGGCATACCTGATACTACATGAGGTATATCATTATTTTCAATTTTCTCTCTGACACCTGAAAGCAATACTATAGCCAAAGCAAATCCGCTTGCAGTACCTACGCCATATACAAGGCTTTGTGCAAAATTGTATTCCTTTGCAACATTGTCAAGAGCAACACCCAAAACCGCACAGTTGGTTGTAATAAGAGGAAGGTATACACCCAGAGCCTCATAAAGTGAAGGCATATTTTTCTTTAATACCATCTCAACAAACTGTACCAAAGCCGCTATAACAAGAATAAATACAATAGTCTGCAAATACTCAAGTTTAAGCGGAATCAAAATATGTGTATAAATAAGGCTGGCCGCCATACTTGAAAGAGTGATAACGAATATAACTGCAGCACCCATACCTACAGAAGTTTCAGTCTTTTTTGATACACCGAGGAAAGGACAAAGTCCCAAAAATCTGCTAAGCACTACATTGTTTACCAGTGCCGCACTAATCAAAAGTAAAATCAGTTGAGTCATTATTTACCCTCCCCTGCATTAGCTGCATTTTCTTTCTCAGCCTTTGCCTTAGCAAGAGCCTCTTCTTTCTTTCTCTTTGCCTCAAGTTCCTTTTCTTCTATATCCTTATCAATAGCATTGTGATTGTGTGCCTTACTTTCACCAAAGCATGCCGAACAGTTTCCGCCACAAGCTATATCAGATGACATACCTGTATTTGTAGCACTTGGAGCCTTAAAGTAATTTTGTAAAGCCGACAAAAGTGCAAGTACAAAGAATGCACCCGGAGCAAGTACAAGTATTGAAATAGTAAAATCGGTAGGTATTATCTGATTGTTGTTAGGTAAAGCAATAAGTCCTTTAAATATAGTTCCGGCACCGATAAGCTCTCTTACAAAAGCTATGCAGGAAAGTGAAAGCGTAAATCCGATTCCCATTCCAATTCCGTCAAAGAAAGACGGAATTGCAGGATTCTTTGAAGCATAACTCTCCGCTCTACCAAGAATAATACAGTTAACAACTATAAGAGGTATATAAATACCGAGTGATTTATAAAGTTCAGGTGTGTAACCCTGCATCAACAGCTGTACCACCGTAACCAAAGATGCAACAATAACGATAAACGCAGGGATTCTCACTCTGTCGGGTATTATATTTCTCATTGCAGAAATAATTAAATTTGAAAACATCAAAACGGCTGTAGTAGAAAGTCCCATACCTATAGCATTTACTACAGATGTTGTAACCGCAAGTGTAGGACACATACCTAACATCAGAACAAAGGTAGGATTTTCTTTGAATATACCGTTATATAAACGCTCTAAACTCTTGTTCATATTTCCTCCTTATTCCAATATTGAATTAAAGTAAAGCGCTGCATTGACAGCATTGGTAACAGCTGTACTTGTGATGGTAGATCCGCTTATAGCCGATATTTCATCATCTGCACCTGCAGCACCCTTTACAAGCTTGAATTCTTTTGTATTTTTATTTGCATACTGACCGTAGAAAGACTCTTCCGCCGCTCTCATACCAAGACCCGGTGTCTCTTCAAGTGTGAGAAATGTTATTCCGACCACAGTACCGTCAGACTTTATACCTACGGATATTTGTACTGTACCGTTATATCCGTCTTTTGATGTTGATGTTATAACTCTGCCTATATTGTTTCCGGACTCATCCTTTGCGGTAACAACCTCATCAATATTTGAATGTCCGAAGCCCTTACCTGCAATCTCTTCTGCAGTTTCCGCAATCTTTGCCGTATCGGCCTCATTTTCTTCAAAGTCTTTGGCTTCCGGGAAAACAACAGCATAAGCCTCATTCTTTGCCGCTTTTGCCGCAGCCGCTATAGGAGCCTTTGTTATATCGTATACAAATCCCAGTACAAGGCCTGAAATAAGGGTTATAGCAAATAAAATAATCGCATCTTTTACAAATCCTGATTGTTTTTTCATGCCTTCTTTGCCTCCCTTCCAAATGCCTTCGGCAATGTCGCCTTCTCTATAAGCGGAGCCACTACATTACCGATAATGATAGCATAGGAAACTCCCTCAGCATTGCCGCCGAATAATCTGAATAAACCTGTAAGTATACCGATAAATATCGCAAAATACACTTGGCCCATTTTTGTAACAGGACTGCTTACATAATCTGTTGCCATAAAGAACGCACCGAATATAAGACCGCCGCTGAGCACATGGTATAAAACAGTTGTAGGATTGTGATCACCGAATAAGAATACAAATACAGCCACTGTAGCAATATATATAAGCGGTATTCTAAGAGAAATAACCTTTCTTACTACAAGATAAATTGCACCGATAAGCAAAGCAATAGTTGAAACCTCTCCTATTGTTCCCGGTATCCTACCGAGGAAAATATTTACAAGATCATACTGCTCAAGTGCATCTGTAATTCCCTTTGCCTTTAAGAAAGCAAGAGGCGTAGGTGTAGATGATGAATCATAGTTCATAGCCACAGAGCTGAAGTTTGTCATACTTCCGGCAAATGATATAAGCATAAAGCATCTTGCAGCCAAAGCCGGATTCATAAAGTTCTGACCAAGTCCGCCGTAAAGCTGTTTTACAACAATTATTGCAAATACACCGCCGAGTATAGGCATCCAAACAGGAATCTGAGGCGGCATATTAAGAGCCAATATAAGTCCGGTAACCACAGCGGAAAAATCTCCGATAGTTACAGGCTTATTCATTACTTTTTCGTATAAATATTCAGCAAGTACACATGCAAGAACTGTACATATAACCACTATAAGCGCAGATAAACCGAACTGAAAGCAACCGAATGCCAAAGTAGGTATCATTGCAATACAAACATCCTTCATGATATTTGCTGTGGATGAATTATCCCTTACATGAGGAGATGATGAAACATTAAATTTGCCTGCCATTATTTCCCCTCCTTCTTTGCCGCTTCAGCTCTTCTCTTTGCTGCAACAGCCTGACGCATATATTTAAATCCTTGAGTAAGTGGTCTCTTTGCAGGACATACATAAGCACATGAGCCACATTCAACACATTCCATACCGTTTAACTTTTCAAATCCTTCAGTGTCGTCCTTTAACGCCTTATCCATCATAAGAACAGGCACAAGAAAACTTGGACACACATCAATACATCTTCCGCATTTGATACATGGTGTTTCAGGATTTTCCTCAACTTCATCTTCCACAAAAGTTGTAATTGAAGATGATGATTTGGTAACAGGAATATCAAGAGTAAACAAAGCCTGTCCCATCATAGGTCCGCCTGAAAGCACCTTTTTAGGCTCAGTCTTGAAACCGCCTGCCGCTTCAATAAGTTCCTGATAATTGGTTCCCGTTCTTACTTTAAAGTTTTGCGGAGTAGTAACGGCATCACCTGTTATAGTTACAATCCTTCTGATAAGAGGTGTAGACTCGGCTACCGCATTATATATTGAAATGACCGTATCCGTATTGTCAACAATACAGCCTACATCTGCAGGCAAAAGACTTGAGTTTAACTTTCTTCCTGTGCAAGCAAAAATCAGTGAACGCTCACCACCCTGAGGATACTTTGTATACAGCTCCACAACCTCTATTTTTGATTCGTTTTGTACAAGTTTTTTTATTTTCTCAACAGCTTCAGGTTTATTATTTTCAATACCTATAATACCTTTTGCATTCGGGAAAAGCCCAAGTATAATCTTTAAGCCTTCCACCAGCTTTTCAGGTTCTTCCATCATAAGTCTGTAATCACTTGTAAGATAAGGCTCACATTCCGCACCGTTTACAATGATGTAATCAATCTCATTTTCGTTCTTTGGTGAAAGCTTTACATGTGTCGGGAAAGCAGCACCTCCGAGTCCGACGATACCTGCATCTTTCACTATTTTTCTGATTTCATCTTTAGAAAGTTTTGTATAATCTCTTTTTTCTCCAAAACCTTCTACGGCACGATATTCCTTATCATTCTCAATGATAATAGAATTCACCATTGAACCGTTTGCCACTCTTCTGGGTTCGATCTTTTTCACTTTTCCGGACACCGAGCTTACCACATTGGCTGATATGAATCCCCCCGCCTCTGCGATGATTTGTCCGACCAGCACTTCATCTCCGACAGCCACCAAGGGTTTTGCAGGTGCACCGATATGTTGGCTTAACGGGAACACCATTTCAACTCCATTTGGTTGTAGTACCGTTATCGGATGTTCCATTGAGAGTTCCTTGCCCTCATATGGATGTACACCACCAATAAATGTAGCTAATCCCATATTTTTTTCTCCTCTTCTATCCGGGTAAACAAATGTAAGAAATCAGGCAGCAATTTGTGTAAAACAAGTCAAATCAATTGTCAATTTTCAGATTATTTTTAAAAGCGATACATAATCTCCTGACGCACAAATAAACCAAGAAACCAAAGCAATTCTTAGTCTTTCGGTATACTGCCGTTTTGAAGCATTTTTCCACCCTTATTTTCTTTTATTATACCATATTTGTACAAAGTTACAGACGATTTTTCAAGAATTTATATTGTATTTTTGTATACATTCTTTTTGTGATACAGAAAAGCAAGGATTTTTTTACAAATATTTATTAATAAAAATTCTCTCTATCTCTGCATTAATATGTTACCTCCAGTCTATAATTTTTATACAGAAAAATTCAATCTAAATAAAAAATAATATAGCAAAAAATGCCAAATAAAAAACTCCTACCAAATTCAGAATTCGGTAGGAGCAAATATTACATTTTATCCGGTGCTTCTATTCCAAGCAAATTTATAGCGGACTCCAACAATTCTTTTGTAAGAAGAATTGTTGCAAAAGGTATCCTTTTTCTTTTTCTCATCAGCTTCAGAAAGTATCTTTTATTTCATGATAGAATGAATTGAATGTATTTGAAACCGCATAAATATACTGACATATTTTTATGTGGTGCAAGTTCATTCCATGCAGATTTCATGACTTCATTAAACTGTGACAATTCCATATAAAAGCTTTTTATGTATATCTTCCACAGGAACTGTTAAATCACTCAAACTCACCTTTTTGTGAACTGCTCTCATAGTATTTTTCAAGTATAGACTTTATTCTTACTATTGTATACAGAATATAAGGTCCAGTATTTCCTTCAAATGATATAAATCTGTCAATATCAAATATATAATCCTTTGCAGCCTGATTGCTTAAATCACCATATTTAATAGCCGCAAGTCCTACAATCTTTGCAGTATTTCTTGCTTCCTCATCGGATACATCTCTTGATTCCTTTATCTTTGCAAATACGGCATCCTCAATATCCTTAATAACGGTCTCAAGACGAACCACACCGCCGTCTCTGGTCTTTAAAGGCTTTCCGTCTTTACCGTTTATTGTACCGAATCCGATATATTTAAGTTCATGATTTGGAGGAACTATTCCTGCAATTCTTGATACTCTGAAAAACTGTGTATAGTGAAGTTCCTGTCTCTTATCCGCAATATAGATATATTCATCAGGTGAATAAAGTTTTTCTCTTTCCACCAAAGTACCGAGATCCGATGTGGCATAAAGTGCCGCACCGTCGGATTTTCTTATTATACAAGGAGGCAATTCCTTCTTATCACCTTCCATAGCTATATCCACTACCAAGGCACCTTCAGAAACTCTTGCAATTTTTCTGTCTTCCAAATCTTTAATCAAATCCGGTATATAAGGATCGGCATCAGACTCACCCTTCCAGAGATCAAAGTCTACCAAAAGTGAGCTGTAGTTTTTCTTTAAGTCCTCTACGGATACGTTAATTATATGCTTCCAAATCTCTCTGTACGGTCTGTAACCTTTTTGAAGTTCCAAAGTGGCTTCCTGTGCTCTTTTGCTTAAAACTCTCATCAAGCTTTGACTTTTTTGAAGCTGCAGGATATATTTCCTCCAAATCATTTAAACTGAAAGGCGCTTCCTTCGGGTACTCTCCGTCATAGTTTTCCTTAAAATAAACAAGCTCAGGTTTTCTCTCTCTAAGCTCTTCTATTATAAGCCCCATCTGAAGACCCCAGTCACCAAGGTGCACATCCGCAATCACCTCATTACCGAAGAATCTTCCCATTCTTTTTAAACTCTCTCCGATGATCGCAGAACGTAAATGTCCGATATGAAGAGGCTTTGCAACATTTGCACCGCCGTAATCGATTATTATTTTCTTTGCAGGATTATCAAGCTCTATGCCATACTTCTGTGAGTTTGACATGTCTCTCACATATTTCTCTATAAAAGTATTGCTTATATTTATATTGATAAATCCGGGCATAATAGCTTCGATTTTTCAAAAGCTCTCACTTTCTTTTAAGATTTCAACAACCTCATTTGCTATATCAATAGGTTTTTCTTATATTCCTTAGCTGCCGCCATTGCGCCGTTGCATTGATACTCACATAGGTCAGGTCTGTTTTGAAAATATTGGCCTTTCCGTACTTTTCATCATATGACAATTTTGCAAATGCGCACTTAAGCTCATCGGAAATCAATTCAATAATTGTCTTCATATATCTCCAGTCTGTATAATATATTTTTATGCACTATACTGTGCAACTCAACTACAAAAAAGACGGTCAAGATGACCGTCAAACATTGAAAATTTTAAACTCTTGATAAATACTCACCTGTTCTTGTATCAATCTTAATCTTATCACCAAGATTTACAAACAATGGAACATAAACAACTGCACCTGTCTCCACTGTTGCCGGCTTTGTAGCACCCTGTGCTGTATTTCCTGCAAATCCCGGCTCTGTATCTGTAACTTCCAACTCTACAAATAAAGGTGGCTCTACAGAGAATACATTACCGTTGAATGAACATATCTTAACCATCTCATTCTCTTTTACAAACTTAAGTGCATCTCCAACCTTGTCTGCATTAAGTGCGATCTGATCATATGTCTCAACATTCATAAAGTTGAACATATCTCCGTCTGCATATAAATACTGCATATCGGCTCTGTCTATTCTTGCCTGTGGGAATTTCTCAGTAGGTCGGAAAGTTCTTTCAACAACGCTACCTGTAATTACATTCCTAATTTTTGTACGAACGAATGCAGCTCCCTTTCCCGGCTTAACATGCTGGAATTCAAGAATCTGAAAAACCTGTCCTTCCTCAATCTCCAATGTCAAACCATTTTTAAAATCACCTGCTGAAACCATTAATATTTCCTCCTAAAAACTTTCATGCGATACTTGAACTATTTTATAACAATTTTGATGTCAAATCAAGACTTAGTTTGCTCTATTATGTACTCCATTGCAAGAGTATATCCGCTTAACCCAAGTCCTGCTATCTGTCCTGTACATACAGGCTGTGTAAGTGACTTATGTCTGAACTCTTCTCTGTCTGAAATATTTGATATATGTACCTCTACCTTAATACAATCAAGACTCTCAAGAGCATCTCTTATAGCTACACTTGTATGTATAAATGCTGCCGGATTTATAACTATTCCTGCCGGCTTTTCAAAATATGCCTCCTGAAGCTTATCCACTATGGCACCCTCGTGATTACTCTGAAAGCATTCCACATCCACGCCAAGCGCTTTTGCCTTTTTATCAATCATATCCAAAAGATAGCTGTAGTCCTTGTTTCCATAAACTTCCTTATTTCTTATTCCGAGGAAATTCATATTCACACCGTTTATCACCAAAATTTTCATTGCATTCTCTCTCTAAGTTTCTCTGTCAACAATACTTTTACTTTTTCTATAGTATCTTTTTTCACTTTAATATTATTCCATATCTCAAAAGCTTGCAACGCCCTGAAGAATAAGCATATCCAGACCGTTTATACAAGTCTTTCCTTTTGATTTCATCTTCTTAATAAATGAAGTCTCAAAAAGGCGTATAGATAAGATCGATACCCGAGTTGCATTTTTCATAAAATGCCTCTTCTTCTATTATGCAATCTTCAACATTCGGATGCATACCTACATTCGTGGTCTGAAATACAAAATAATTATCCTTATCCAAAAGATTTATATTTGACTTCAAATCATCCAAAGAAATAACGGAAATATCTTTTAATACCGACCTCCGCCTTCAGTTCCTCTGCCTTTGAAATATTTCTGTTTACAAGAGTAATTGATTTTACGCCCTCTTCTATTGCCAGATAAAGTACAGCCTTTGCGGCACCTCCCGCACCCAAAATAATTATGTCCTTACCCTTTATACTAAGACTATTATTATAAAGGCTCATTCCAAGCCCGATAATATCCGTATTGTATCCCTTATAACCGTTTTCAGTCTTTATAAGAGTATTTATTGCACCTATTTTTTTAGCCCTGTCATCAATATCGCTAACAATATCAAGCATGTCCTTTTTATATGGAATAGTTACATTAAAACCCTTTATATTAAGTGCAAAAGCGCCTTTTATGGCCTCTTTGATATTTTCAGTCACATGAAATGCCGAATAGCTCATATCTATATTCATTTCTTTAGCCAAAGTATTTTGTAAAAATCGGAGAAAGGCTGTGTGAAACAGGATTTCCTATGATACCGTAAACTTTTTGTATCAGCACTAATCATTCTTTTTCACCTTATCTATCTTAATTTTTATAAAAAGAAAAAGTACAATTCTTTCAAAAGAACCTTTTTAAGACTATCTGTATCTCTTCCTTAGGGGCTTATGGGATCCACTAAAACAGAGTAAATTCCTGCATTATTCGCCCCCATATATCTGTAAAAATCTGATCTCCAACAAAAAAGTCTGTTCTTTTTTTACATTCAAAAGTATTTATCGCCTTTTATATAGCCTTTTTGAAGGTTTGTCAGCCTTATATATATAGGGCGATCCGACCACCTTTTGCAAACGGTGAAACTCTTTTTTTCTTTATTGTTTGAAATAAGACAGGTCTTAAATCCTATTTCTCTAAGAGATTTAAAAAACTCAATATTTGACCTGTCAGCCTTTGTTCCATGAGTGGTCAAGGTATTGTCTATATCAAAAAGAACAGCTCTGAATCCCTTATTATAAAGCTCCCTATAGTCTATCTCATATATATCTTTCTTGTGTAAATCCGGAAAAAGTTTATTCATTAAAAATCATTTCTTTAAAAAGCTTTGATATCTCATCTACAAAAGTATTTACATCCTTAAACTCCCTGTATACAGATGCAAATCTTACATATGCAACTTCGTCCAGTTCCTTTAATTTTTCCATCACAAGCTCACCTATCTTTCTGGTAGGTATCTCACTGACTTCCATAGAATAAATTTGGTTTTCTATATCATCCACCGTTTTTCTTATTACAACCGTGGAGACAGGTCTCTTATGACAACTTTGGATGATTCCATACTCTATCTTTGACCTGTCAAAGTTTTTCTCTGCTGTCATCCTTTTTAATTACCATAAGAGGAATAGTCTCAAGTTTTTCATATGTGGTAAATCTCTTATTGCAGCTCTCACACTGCCTTCTTCTTCTTATTGAAGAATTGTCATCCGCAGGACGAGAATCAATAACCTTTGTATCCTGCGCCTGGCAAAAAGGGCATTTCATAAGTTTATTCCTTATCCATAATTATAATTCATTTATTTTTGCATCTTCATTTTCATCAAAATAGTATGGAAGATTCTGATAATCATCAATGTCATCATAATCCAATGAGTCACCATACTCTTCAATAAAAGATTCAAACGGATTGCTGTTATCACGATAGCTGCTGTAGCTGTTATCATCTGAGAATATAAGTCCTAAGAATATTAAAATGCCGCAACAATTGAAAGTATAAAGCCCAGAATAGATAAAGCAAGTCCTATACCTGCCTTTGCATCTATTCCATGTCCGTTTCTTGTAGACAAAACAAAAAGTACTATACCAACTATTCCAAGCGGAAGCCCGAAACACATGCAACATAATACACAGCTCAGTATTCCCACAATAAGACATGCTACCGAATATTGTTCTTCGTTCATTTATCCTCCTTTAAATCATTTCATCCAAACATATAGACCCGTAAGGTCTGATTTTCATCTTATAACTTGACCCTTTTCCAAGAAATTTATCCATATATGAAACATACTCATCACTGTAATTTTCAGGAACCATCGCCATAATAACTCCTGCAAATCCTCCACCGTGAACCCTGGTTGCCCCCACATTCTTTTCTTTAAGGAATCTCTCGGATAAAGCCAGTGCCACTGTAATCCCCTGTTCATTCGGTGCGGCATTTGTATATACGTTTTGAAGATATTTCCATGATGAATTTCCGCTGTCTGTTATATTCTTTAAGAAAGAATCAAAAATCATTGCTCTTTAATGCTTTTTATTTCATTATCAACTCTCTTTATTCTCATCAAAGAAATGAATACTTCTAAGTACAGCTCTGTCACCTGCAAAATCTCTTATTTTTGAAAGATTATTATAAAATTCATCTTCATTTACCTCAGATAATGTAGACTTTCCGAAAAACTCAGCCACCTTTTTCATCTCCGCAGGTATGGAAGAATAGTCGGCTGAAAGATCCGCATGTCCCCTTCCCGTCTGTACAATTATAAGATCATGCTTTGCTCCCGCAAAATCAAAGTCCATCTCTTCTACCTTCGGTGAATCAGGATTTGCAAAGTCTATACTTATAAGCCCTCCATAGGCACAACACATCTGATCAAGCAATCCGCTTGCCTTATCCCAATAGTTGTTCTCGGCATATTTTCCGATATATGCATAATCTGTTTTTGAAAGCTTTCCTTCATTAAATAAAGTATTTATTATCTGACAGATCAAAGTTTCAAATGCTGCTGAAGAGCTTACTCCGGCACTTGAAATTACATTGCTTGTAATATAGGCATCAAAACCGCCTATACTCGCACCCCTTTGTTCAAATCCTGCCAGTATTCCCTTTAAAAGTTCTATTGTACCTATCTTATCTGTTCCCGGCTCAATGTCCTTTATATTTACTCTGAACTTCTGTGAAAAACGACTCACTTATTATATTAACAAAGTCCGAGTCGTTTTTTGCGGCAACCGCAACACAATCAAGATTTATGCTTCCTCCAAGTACCTTACCGTTGTTATGGTCCGTATGGTTTCCTGAAATCTCTGTTCTTCCCGGAGATGAAAACAGTTTAACATCCTTTTCTCCAAATTCCTTTAAGAAACCCTTTAAAACAGCTTCATATCTCTTTAAATTATCGTCAACTCCGGATTTTTCCGTAAAGCTCCTCTAATAACTTTTGACCTCTTGTCTCCAATATATCCCTTGCCTCAAGTAAATTCATATACCCCTCGCTTAATATTTTAATTAAAGCATAAATACAATTCTAATATCTATACATTCTAAAGTAAGTTTATCATAAATCCAAAAAGTACACAATTTATTATTGTGTACTTCAGTTTATTTTTGATCTATCCGATTGCAAGAACTATTCCGCCGTCACCTGCGTACAAAGTGGCAACTCCTGCACCGTTTACAACCTTAACATCCTTAAATTTATTGCTGTCACGGAAAAGCTTAGCTACACTCTCGCCTCTTTCTTCATTATTTATATGAGTAATACACACAATCTTTTCGGATGCATTTTCTCCCGCTTCAGATATAGCAAGTTCAACCATTTTCGCCAGTGCTTTCTGCATGCCCCTTTGCTGGTCTTTTTTTACTATCACACCGTCTACGGCACCCATAATAGGCTTGATATTTAAAGCTGATGCTATAAATGCACTCACCGCCGAAAGCCTTCCGTTCTTTCTAAGTGTATCAAGAGACTCCAAAACAAAATATGTCTTCATCTCATCTCTAAGCTTAATTATTCTCTTTGAAATCTCTTCAAATCCAAGACCTTCTTTACATAATTTATCAAGCTCAAGCATAAGTCTATACTGCCCTGCAGATGCCGACCTTGAAGAAAGCACTAAAATATCCTTTTTTTCATAGTCCTCTTCGTAAAGTTTCTTTCCGATCTCGGCACTTTGATAACTTCCGCTAAGATGCTCTGAAAGAGTAACAACAAATGCCATATCCGTATCACATTCCAAAGCTTCTTTAAAGGCATCCGGTGACGGACAGGCACTTTTGGGTCCTATTTTCGATTCGGCCATTCTCTTTATAAAGTCTTTTTGATCAAACTTCTCGTCATCTATAACCTGATAATCTCCGATTTCAAGTGTAAGCGGCACAATTTTTATATTATCATCTTTTTTTAGATTCTCATCCAAATCCGTACAACTATCCCCAATTAATCTATATGTCATATTTTTCAACTCCGTTTTAATGTAGTTTTTTTAAAACTACATCCATTATAGTAATATACTTATTATAAGTCAAGTATACTGACATACTGATTATGAAAGTATTGATACATCATAAAAACAAATGTTCAGATATTATCTGCCATTATCTTTAAATAACATAGAAAGATTCAAAGTGTCATTCTCATAAAGAACTTTCTCTGTTTTGTCATCCGTTATATATACTATCCTACCGGGTATATCTGACCCATTTACTCCTATAATATCCAATACTTCTATAAAATACTCTCCATCAACAGTTTTTCTACTCATATAATCAATTAATGCACTTAAATCATTACACTCATGAAACTCTCCCAATCCCTCTCCCTCTGATATTGTCTTTTCAACTATACATCCATCTTTCATATCGCTTCTGAGATTCTGATATTTTTTTCATATTATTATTAAAGTTGTCTATACATTTCAAAAACTTTATCAGATTCTATTATTCGGTATTCATACATATGATTATTTTGCTTTGTGATATAAGCCCGTATATCATCACTCACTCTTCTTATTAAATTTTCTTCTCCACCTTTTAATATACCTTTATTACCATAATTGTCACTATACTCTAAGTCTGCATCTAAAAGCATCAGCCAAAGTTATTATCGGTATGATTTGATTATAATATATCAGTGCATTTTCCTTTCTTTTACTATTTATATGTTCTATATAAAAAATTATAAATATAAATACTAAAAAAATATTGATATCAATAATAAGCCACATTTATTTTTATACATATTGCTCTCCATTCTTGACAATAAATAGTTACAGTTTATTATCTTTTAAGTAGTATGTTTTTACCATAAAACTTTTTCTCATATCACTCACCTATCGCTTCATTTATCTCCTGTAATGATGTATAAGGTATTTTTATATCTTCTATACTTTTTGATAAATTCTCCATTTACAAGCTCATAAATCATGCTATCATAAATAACTACCTCATCAAATGTTCTGTACATTATATCTATCGGTCTGTTATATGAATAATATATAGGATATGCATAGTATTCTTTTAATATTGTTACATATGTATAACCATCTATAAAAATAATATTCTGAAGTTGATTTTTCATCTTCTCCGTAAATTATTACAGTACATCTTGACACTTTATTATTTGCATCTATATATTTTACTACTTCCCCATCCCAGCCTATTATGTCTTTATTAACAACTGTTATCTCTTCATTTAAATAATCAGTTGAAAATTTTTATAAAAATCCATTTATATCACTTTTCTATATTATTAATATTTATTTTTATTAAATGAGGAGTCCATACATCCTGTTATTAATATACATAATACTAAAAAATAAACCCCTAGAAATTTAATATTACTCTTCATATCGATCTCTATCCTTTTATTAATTCCATGTTTTTTTCAAATTCATCGTATTCCAAAAACTTTATCCCTTTATGTGCTTTTTGCAAGAAGATTACTAAAATCCGTTACCAAAGTTTTTACTTCCATATCTTTGCCGACTTTAAGAAGGTTAGTGCTTAGATTTACATCTCCGACAAAGTTTTTAAGATAATTCTCAAATAATATCCCAAGTGATAATACTCACACTATAATACCTCAAATAATTTTCTAAAAGATATTTTCCCATATTCTTTTTATTACTTTTTCTTTTTCCATTTCCGTAGTCATAGATAGCCATAATATATTTCATTTTATTCTAACTATGCCATAGTTCATATCTGTTCCATTCTTTATGTCAGCAACTATCATATATTCTCCATATATGTCTTCTATGTAATCAAATATTGGTTTTAATACTTCCTCTCCTCTAAATTCAAAAAGACCGTACTTTCTAATCTTCATACTTGAATCTGAATAAATGTAGCCAATCATTGCTGAATGTTCTTTATAATATTTTTGCTTTTGAAACAAAAACAATGAATTACCTCGAAAAAAATATTTTTCTCCATTCTTCCCTATAACAGATACTAAATCTTTTGTTACAAAGGCTTTTCCATCATGAAATTCACCAATAATTAAAGAAACTCCACTTATAGCACTGTATGAGTAAAAAGGAATCACAATGTCTCCCGTAGTATCTATGTAGGCCCATGCAATATAACCGTCATCCAAATAATTATTAATTGCAACAGCAGCAAGACCTTCACTAAAAATTATGTGCATCATCATATTTTGCACTCAATGACCTCTTTACCATTTTTGTCTATATAGCCCCATTTATCTTGCCTTTTTACAGCAGCAAAACCTTCATGTAAATCACTAATTTCATCATAAAAAGTATTTGTTACTACAATTCCTTTATTGTTTATAAAAGTCCATTTATCCCCCTGCTTAACAGCTGCCAAGTCCTCATGAAAATCCATCACTTTATCATATTGAAAGTCTATTACTATATTTTTCATTTATATCTATAAACCCCCATTTATTATTCTTATCCATAACCGCAGCATAATTTTCATAAAATAAATGTACATCATAAAAAATTAAAATCAATAACCTGATTGAAGTTTTTATCTATGAACCCCCACAAACCCTTAAAGCTTAACTGCTGATAAACCATCTTTAAAAAGAATATATGTTTTTCATAAGTTTTTATCCGATAACTTGTTGCCTGCTTTGTCAACATAGAAAAAGAATAATTTTTATTTGCAATAAATACATTTTTCTCTATCAAAATCAATATCATCAAAAAGCGGATACTCATAGATATCTTTGGTACTTGCATCAATAATACAAACTTCTCCACTGTTCTTATAAAATTTAAATAAGTTCCCTCTAAAAAACTTATATCTTTATATAAACTTGGTTTTGATTACCCACTCCCATTGAGTAGTTTGTTTTATTAATCAAATTTGATACCATAGTACTAGAAAATATTAGAAACAAAGCAAATATTAAAATTGAGATTTTTCTATTTAGTAAATAATTGTGCCTCTCCTTCCCTTCTGTCCTTATAATCATATTTAATATTACCCCCTTTGCTATTTATAAATAACTCTTTTATTTTTCGGATCATATTTTCCATTGTTATTTATAATATAATCTCTAAGTTCTTTTCCTAGCCTCTTTGTGCTAGAATATATTTAGTACAAAAACAAAATGAGATATTTCCTTGTCGGATTTAATCTTTACTTTCTTCCTTGCTGACATTAATGAATCAGACGAACTGAATGTCATGTTTTTTTACCGGATATATTCACCTTATTATCTGCTTTTAATTCCACTCCGGTATCTTTTTATATGTATTGTTTTACCGTCTTTTGTAACTATACCTTTTTATTTCATTGGAAAAAGCTGACATATTTTTCACATTCTATGGCAAATACATTTTTACCCTCATCACTGTTTCCAAAAGTATACTTTTACCTTTGCTTCGACTTCCGGCATGCAATACATAACATTTCCGGTAACAGGCAGCCACTCAAGTTTATATCTTTTCTTTTTCCACCCGCTCTCCATAGAAAAAACTTTACAAATACATCCTATGCTTTTACATCTACAACTTCTGCGGATATCACAAGACCTCTTATTTTTTTCATTATAAACCCTTTTTACTTCTTATATTTTCCTCTTTGCAAACTTTTATAGTGAAAACTCAAGGGTCGCTTCAACTGTCTGAGCCTCTTTTTCACATATCACAAATCTTAAACCTTTATTTTTTTAACTACCGTTCCAAGTTCATAATCCTCATCAGAATAAAACATATGATAAATCCCCTTTATGTCATAGTCTTTGGATTTATCATATATATGATTACCTGATGCATAGAAATCTTCTTTTAATTCTATTTCTTTAGCAGATCTTGGTAAGCTATAACTTAATCTTACTTCGTTTTTCATAAAATAATGGTATCAGTATACTCTCTCAAGTCCTGATACTCTTTTTCATAAACTGCCAATCAGTTTCATTATACTGAAACAGCAGCCTTTCAATCTTAGTATCTTCTTTATTGAATATCACCTTACCTATTTTTCGACATAGTATGATTTTAATACTTCTTTATATGTAAGTTCTTTTGTCCTGAAAAAAATCCTTGTATGTTTTTCTTTATCAAGCATTACACTAAATCCCATAACTTTCATTTTAAGAGTATTTATCTTATTGTTGCATACTAACTACAATCCTTAACAATACCCGTAAATAAGTCTTTCTTTTGCTCACCAATATATATAAATATTGTCAAATTCTTATCATGCAGGTTTCTGCACGATACTTTCAATGTTTTGGCTTTCCTTAACTGAACATTCAACAGCAAGTATTGGATGTGTATTTGGTTTTGACCTTGAAATTCACATCATAAATATCTTTTGCCTCAAAAATACTATCTATAAATATATCATCAAGTGAGTATGCCATGCGTCCTCCTTTACATAGGCTAATTTCCAACCTCAATAAACTATTCAATATTTCATCATTATGCTTTTACCTTGTACACTTGATTTTTATCAATTATCTTTTTATAAAGGTTTCATCACTATGTCCCCATTCTCATCTATTACCAAAACAGGGTTGCTGCCATCTCGGTTGATTCTTGTAATACGGGTCTTTCCATAATTATTATACTCATATATAAAAATATGATTATCTGTACAAAAAATCTCAGGATCTGATTGTTCTGATGAAAGAGTCTTTTTCAAAAATCTTTTTGATAAACCGGTACTGCTATCTATAGCATATACATAAATATTTCTGTAATCACTTTTATTAACAGCATGATCTTTATTCAATAAATATATTGTACTATCTTTAATAGCAAATCTTCTTATAATACCTTCAATATCAGGATATTTATTTACTATTTCATAATTAATGTAAAGAATACTCCTTAGCATTTTTAATATCCTCTACCCTAATTCGAAATATAGGATAATTTAATATCTCCCATTCTATTTTTGTATTTCTTCATCATCTACCAACCCATTTTTATTCTTTGTTATTTTTCTTTATAACCCTTATCTCTGTATACAATTCTTTTGTGTTCCAAAAAGATAAATATACCCGTTAATAACTTCAGAAAAAAATGCGATAATTCTATACTTTTTAATTTATAATCATTAAAATCTCTACTCCCTATATATGTAAATGCCTTTCCTTCTCTAGCTATGTTATCTATATTCTCTGCAAATGCATCAAAAGGAACTACTTTTTCTTCACTATATGAGGTCCCATTCAGCAGGAAATTGATAATATCTTGAAAGGTCAAGAGTATATGTTATGTATTTAATTTTATTTATATCAAATAAATAGTATCTTGGAGCACTAAGACCTATTTCGTTATGCATTTTAAAAATATATATTCATCAAATAAGGAATTGCATGAAATATTATTATACTCTGTGTCAATTGAAAAAAATCTTCTTTCCGTTCAAGTCATATTTTTCCAATCTTGCGTCTATCAATTTATATGTTTTTCCTTCCATATATGTTGCTCCATCATTATCAATAAGCTTTGTTTTTATACCATCTTGTGTTGTCTTATAAATATATGGACTATTGTCTTCTCTTAAAAATAGCATCTCCTTTTATTAAAAATCCCCAATATCTGCTCCGGTATTTCACATATCTCACTTACTTTACCTTCTTTGTTATCTATGTATAACAAGCGATTTTTCATACAAAAATACTCTCCGTTTTCTCCTTGCTCCACTTTCAAGATTGTTTTAGCACCTGTATTATTGTCCTGATCTGCTATCTTTTTCTTTTAACCAATAGCTTACCTGCCGGTACATACATAAAATCAAAATAAGGAAGTATAAAAAAATCAGTAAAACAATTAACAATATTATTACAATTACTACTGTAAATAATATTTTTCATTCTAATATGACCTCCACTTATGCATTATTTATCTTATAAAATTTCTGCAAATAGCTTATCGATATCTGCATATCTATTATTAGCTTTATTTTTTTATATAATATGGTGTATCTATTATATTAACTTCTATCCTCTATTTGTACTTGTGTAATATATTCCTCCCTTCCACATCTTAATTCGTATAATTTCCCTAATAGTTGCATTCCTGTATTATAAACTATTTTTTTCATCATCCACTCCCAATATCCTCATATTTGTCATAGTATACAAAGTTAATGCTGCTATTAAGCAATCTATTTTTCAGTTTCAAAGGTTTATCTGATATATTATTTAATTCCAGTATATCAATAAGGCATTTTTCTTCTTTCGTCCACTCATCAGAAGCGTTTTTAATATCGTCCACCTTAATTTTAAATATTTTATATTCATCTGTTTCATACATTACCTTACCTTACATATAGAATAAATACCAATACATACTAAAGTAAATATTATTCCAAAAAGAATAAATAATCTTACTGTTATCACTTTTTATCCAAATTAATCCCCCTTGTATTTTAACCAAATAAATCACCAAGGTCTATTTTTCCCATAGTCTGTCATTACTTTTTCTTCCCCATTTACATAATCATAGACAAACTTTGTAAATTATGCTGTTTTGTCATGACCTTTAGGGTATATGATTTCCATATGCCAATGATACTAAGGAAAATAAGTCAAGAAATCCACCTAAAACTTTAATCTACTCTTTATTCTAACCATAAGCTTCTCCTTATGACCAATCTTTATACTTGTCTTTAAATAAATCAAATAAACTAATCGCATTTTCTGATATTTCTTTACTCTCTCCATTCCCATAATCATATATAAACTTTGTATCTTGTCCTGTTCTGTCATACCCAATTATGTCAAGTTCATTTATATATACAACTCCTTCATCATTTCGCTTATTCATATATTCCCACAGTTCTTCAAAACTATTTATATCTTTAAACTCTTCCAATCCCTCATTTTCAGCAATTGATATATACCTGTTCTTATGTGCACCCCATATCTTTACATGTTTCATATTATCATTAAAGGTTTGTATAAATTCTGATGTTCTTTTACCCTCAGTTATCCGAAAAGAGCCGAGGGAAGGTGTCTTACCTAAAATATATGGTTTTATTGCTTCATCAAATACATCTAGAAGCACAGGCTCTGTTTCTATTACTCTGATATTTCCTTTACTATCGGTATACTCCATATTTGCACCTGCAAACTGCATCATTCTGTATTTCTTCCAGCCATCATCCATAAAATCGACTGCCTCTGCTCTTCTCATGTCTGCCATTTTTTTAGCTCTTTCCTTAAATAAATGATTCCCATATATCAATAATACTAAGGAAAATATTATGAAAGCATAAAACCCACCTAAACTTTAATTTGCTCCCCATTACAATATCCTCTTAAATCTATTTCTTTTTCTGCTACTTCAATATAAAAAAATTAATAATCATCTGTACTATAATCATTTTAAATAATTGATTCAAGGTAATTGACCCATATTCTGTTATTACCTTTTTCATAGCCTTTCCCTGTATCATATGTAATTTTTCCTTCAAAGCTTGAACCGTCCAATCCTATAGTATCCAGTTCGTCAATATAATATCCTCCATCTTTATTTATTTTCTTCATATATTCAATCAGATCCTTCAGATTTTTACACTCTGTAAAACTATCCAACCTTTCACCCTCCGATATTGTTTTAGGGATATATTGTATTTCCTACACCATCTATTCCGGAAATTCGTATGTTTCTCATATTAGAATTAAAGTTTTTAATATATATGTTTGTATTCTTATTTTCAATAATCCTATATCTAACCAAAGAACTAATTTTCCCATGTATATAATCTAATGTGTATTCATATACAATGTTCTCCATATTTCCACCAGCTTTTTATAATCCATTTTATTTCCTTTCTCATCATTGCATTCAATGTCTGTCCCTAAAAATATGTGATAATTTAATTAACGGAATTATTTCATAGTAATATCTCATAGCTTTTTCTTCTCTCTTTTCAGCACTGTACTCAAAAATATAACAATATAAAAATAGCTAATATTACTAAAGAAAAATACTAAAATAAATATATTAAGTCTCCTATTTTTATATACTCCCATCAACAGCTCCTCTTTGTTTAAAAATTTAAATCCAGATCATGTATACTTAGAAAGTTTTTCCAAACTTATCCGGCACTTTACAGCAAAAATATTACTATCACTTGCTATACATAACACTTATCTAAACCACCTTGTACTTCTGTCAAATATAAGTCTTTTAGTGTAACGCTTCCATAGCAATAATATTATCTACCTCAAAGAGTTATCTTTAAACAACTCTAATGTTCCAATAACATCTTTTTCTACTAAAATCTTCTCTTCTCCATTTCCATAATCATATATTATTTTTGTTGGTTGTTCCGTACCATCATATCCTATCGTATCTAATGCTCCCATATTAGATATACCTTCAACCTTTTCATGACTTAAATATTCCCATAATTCATTTATATTTTTCACATTAGTGAATTCTGTTATTCTTTCAGTTTCAGTTATTTTCTTGTATTCTTCTTCAGAATAATCCCATAACCTTATATGTTTTCATATTATCATTAAAGTTATTTATTCTTTCCTGTGTGTATTCTCCTTCTATAAAACGATAACTGCCAAATTTATCCGTTTTTCCCAGCAATATATTCTTCCTCCTCTGCATCTATATGTTTTCCATATCATTGTCATCTTCTATTATAAATACCTCACCTTTATGATTTGTAAACTATAATTTTTGCATACACAAATTTTTGAAAGTCTATATATCGAAAGATCTTCACTTCTAAAATTATAAGCCTTTTGTTCTCTATCTGGTGCTAGAATATATTTAGTACAAAACAAAATGAGATATTTCCTTATTTGTTATATAATAAACCTTAGGAGGAACTCATTATTTCAAGTAAAAGAAAGCATCACTCAAAAGCAATTTAAGCTGGATGCTATCAACTATCGAAATGAACATCCTGATCTTACTCAAGTTGAATGTGCCAAGAATCTTGGTATTGGTGTTAGTACACTTGCCAAATGGGAAAGTCAATTTCGTAATAACTATGGTGACATTCCCGTTCTTGGCTCAGGGTAACTATCAATCTGATGATGCAAAAGATACTAGTACCATACTCCACAATAAACTTTACTTTTTTTATATCATCCATACTCAGATTATCACTACTTTCAAGAATAATATATGACCCTCCTGCATCTATCGGAACACTTATAATTAACCCTATCTTATTATCTGTAAAAATAAAAATCATAATTATGAAGTTCATCACCAGATATCACATGATATTCCAAATAATGATCAAATAATTCTCCCCATCCACTCTCATCTAAAGGAATATTTTCATCAAGCCCCTTTACTACTGTAAAATTATCTTTTTAAATTTAAATCTCAATTTTTCTATGTCTATTACATCTTCCAATCCTATTACTTCACCCTTTATTAAATCTATATTTAAACAAAAACAATCATAATTAGGTCTTCTCGCCTCCACTGTAGTAAAACCTTCATACTTAACACTGATATACTTATCATCATTATGAATAATTGTATAATTACTATTTGTTTTAAGCTTATTATGTACATATGTATTATAATAAAAGTCCCACTGATGTTAAAAATCAGTTTATTGATTCGTTCCTGCTTTTTCAATGTCCGACATATCAGAAATACTAGGATATTCTATATGCATCTCCATATTAGTAGTGTTTTAAAAATAAATTTATCTTTTTATTATCCTATATTTGGAAACACTATTAATAGCCTGTTCTTCTTTTGATATATATGTATCTCTGTTTATATTGCCATTCTTACAAGATGTACTAACTATTATCACTAAAAAAATATCACAGTTATCTGTAGTAACCTACTCTTTAATCTTTTCACAGCACTTTTTATAAGCCTTTTTCCTTTCGTCTAAGGCATTATCTCCTCCATTTACAATTTTTGTTACTTCTTCAACAGAAAAAAATCTGGATTTTCATTTATCTTATTATTTATTTTTTTGAGTTTACTCCAATATCATCCTGCAGATTCCCATGGATAATTGTTTGACACATAAATACAACCTTGATTTAGTATATCATCATCACCTATATTTTTGCAAATTTATAATAGTCCTCTTTCCATGTTAATTGTATATCCTGCTCCTCTGTATTTAGCACCATCATTTTTTTCTTAGCAGGACTTCCTGGAGCATTGTTTCCTTCTTTAAAAATCTCTTGAGCTAAAAATTCCAATAAAACACATCACCATAATTCCTATGTGTTTTTATACCCTTAATAGTCCTCTCAATGATTAACTATTTTTATATTGGTGCTAGAATATATTTAGTACAAAACAAAATGAGATATTTCCTTATTTGTTATATAATAAACCTTAGGAGGAACTCATTATTTCAAGTAAAAGAAACCATCACTCAAAACAGTTTAAGCTGGATGCTATCAACTATCGAAATGAACATCCTGATCTTACTCAAGTTGAATGTGCCAAGAATCTTGGTATTGGTGTTAGTACACTTGCCAAATGGGAAAGTCAATTTCGTAATAATGACGGTGACATTCCCGTTCGTGGCTCAGGTAACTATCAATCTGATGATGCAAAAGAAATAGCTCGCCTTAAACGTGAGCTTCGTGATGCTCAGGATGCTCTTGATGTACTAAAAAAAGCCATAAGCATTCTGGGGAAAAGCTAACTATTGCTATCTATACAGAGGTTTCTGCAAAGGTAGAGGCAACTAAAGTAAGTGGACACCATGTCTCTACTTCCGGAATGCTTAAATTTTTAGGTGTATCTCGATTCGGATATCGTTCTTTTCTTAATAGAAAAATATCTTCTGCTATTCAGAGGAAGGAAACTATCAAGAAGAATATCCGGCTTATTTATGATGCTTCAAAACAAAACTATGGTGCTCCTAAAATAACCAAAGAACTTCGTAAGTCGGGTGAAACTATTGCTGAGCGCACTGTAGGAAAATATATGCATGAAATGGGTATTAAAGCCCAATGGATTAAGCCTTTTACTACCACTACTAGAGACCCTGATTTCAGTACTGAACTTACAAACATACTTGATGAACAATTTAACCCGGAACGCCCTAATGCCGTATGGTGTACAGATATTACCTATATATGGACTAAAAATGGCTTTGTTTACCTTAATTGTGTTATGGACTTATTTGCCAGGAAAATAATAGCCTGGACTCTTTCTAATACTATGGAAGTATCAACCGTTGTAGCAACCATTGATAAAGCAAAGGCCTATCGTAACACCGAATCACCTTTAATAATACATTCCGATCGTGGCAGCCAGTATGTATCAAATGCTTGGCGTGAAGCCACTAAAACTATGCAACGAAGCTATTCTCGTTGTGCCTATCCATATGATAATGCTTGCATTGAATCATTTCATTCATTGATTAAAAGAGAATGGCTAAACAGATTCAGTATTCAAGACTACAGCCACGCCTATAGTCTTGTGTTTGAATACATTGAAGCCTTTTATAACACGGTAAGGATTCATAGTCATTGTGATTATATGTCTCCTGACGAGTTTGAAAAGCTATATAGTAAGGTACATGTTCTTCCGGCATCTTAGCCAGTAGAACCTCTCATTTTAATTTGTACTAAATCTTGACATAGGACCAATGGTCAGGAAACTATATCAATTTATTATTATCCCGCCCATGATATTTCTTCTTCATCAAAATAATCAACCAATCTTTCTTCCTCTATAAAAATTCACCTGCGGTACTTTCATAATCATCTTTTAGTTACATTAATATATCCTCTATCCCCATTCTCAGTTTTAAAATATATTAAGTGTTGCATATCTGTTTCGTATAAATTAAGCACCTCTCCTTTTTGATATACAGTCGTTTTCATAACAGGCAGCCTTATCATTGTACTTATATGCCTTTAAGTTCCTTCACTAATGTATGCTTGGAATCATTTATAAGATAATTGCCTTCTGAAATAAGGTTCAAATCATAATTAATTAAATATATGCTCATTGTAGTTTGAAAGCCTATAATATATTTTCTATCTTCCACATACAACCCCAAGTCCTGATATGCAGATTTTATATATCCGTCCACAGTTGACATGTATACTATATTGTCTTTATTCAATCTGTAGAATTCACTTATACGTGTATCATTATCATCATGAATTGCAATGCCAATACAATAATTCCCATTGTTATCACTTATAATTGTACTTTTTTTACTCCTTCTTCACCGTAGCCTATTGCATTTTTGATTATTTACCGTCACCCATGTATAGCCATCCTCATCAATAAATAATTTTTACTGAATCTGTCTTACCATTATTATCAATATCCATTGCCTATTTCTTATTATATTCTATAAATTTTATAGCATATTCAACTTTATTTGCATCAGTTCCTTTTTTTAAAAAATACTACAACCGTTTAATACAAGTAAAAATATGCTTACAGATATAAATCGGATTTTATTCATAAACGCTTCCTCACCATAATACTCTTTTTATTCCTGTTTCCAAGCCGGTCATCACAATCTTTATTTAACATTTATTGAATGTGTTTCATAACAACTTCACCGTTTTTTTCATCCATTACTAATACAGGGTTGCTTCCGTCGCGATTTATCCTTGTAATACATTGTTTTTTTCACCATAATCACCATACTCATATATGAATATGTATTTATCTGTAGCAAATATTTCAGATGAGTCATTCCCAAGGAAAAAAACCTCTTCTTTTTTTATAAACTTCCTTGTTCAAGCCTGTGTCAATATCTATAGAATAAATATATAGATTTCTATATGCTTCTTTATCTGTATATTCATCCTCATTTATTACATATACATTGTTTTTGTCAACAATAAATCTGCTCCAATCTCCCGGTATATCCGGGCTTTTACTTACTCTTTCATAGTTTACATAAGTTTCATTAGAGCTGTTTTTTTATTTCATCTATACTGATTCTAAATACCGCTTTTACATTAATTTGGTAGGTGAACTTCTCTCTGTTATCATCACTGTATTCTTCTTCCAAAGTCATCTCTTCCGACTTTCTTTTATATTCCTTGTCCAGATAAGTGATTTTCTGGTTTCCATAAAGATAAATATACCCATCTACCTCATCTGAAAAATTCCAAACAGATAATTCTATACTCTGTAAGTCATAATTATCCGGATCTTTCCCATTTACTTGTTCATGCATTCCTCCGCTTCTTACTTCTTTATCCAATTCTTTTGCCAAATCATCATATTCTATAACATTTTCTCTATTATATGAGTCCCATTCCTCCGGTTCTAAATAGTACCTTGAAAACTTTACCTCATGTAGAAGGTACTTTATCTTATTTACATCAAGTCTGTAATATTGTGGAACACTAAGAGCTATACGTTCATTTTGATACCATTTATAAAAAATGTAATCATCAAATATAGTATGACTTGTCGTAAAATCTAATGCCTCTTTATTGCTAAAAATCATCTTTCCACTAAAATCATATTTTCTTAATCCGTGTCTCACATTTAGTGTATATATATTTTCACCTTCCATATACATCTTGCCTGAATCATTGGCAATTTTTACTATTTCTCCATTTGCATTCACCTTATAAATACTCGCAACATTATCACATTCACGCAAAAAAACAGTATTATCTTTTGCTAAAACACCCACAATTTCACTTGGTATTTTGCAGATTTCATTTATATTTCCATCAGAGTTTTTCCATATACATAAGTCTGCCTTTATATACAAAATATATACCGTTTTCTGCCTGCTCCACTTTACTGATTACTTTTACACCGTTTTTTCCATCCTGATTTGCTTTATTTTCCCGGTTGTATGTATCTGATGAGATATACATGGAGTTAATTTTAGGCAATGTGTAAAATATTAAAGCAAATATAGGCAATACTATAGCAACCACTACTACCCATATAAATATTATTTTTTTCTCATAATTCTATTTCTCCAACGCCTGCATTACTACTTCTCCGTTTTCATCCATTACCAGTACAGGGTTACGGCCGTCACGATTAACTCGAGTAATACAGTTTCCCATAATTATCAATATATCTGTAAATAAATATATAATTATCTGTTACAAAGATTTCTATCATACGTTCATCTGCAGACAGTCCCTTCATTGTATAAACTTCTTTTGATATACCCGTTTCAGTGTCTATCTCATATATTTTGCAATTCTCTATATTCCGATTATTCTCAATATAATCTTCAATATACGATATATATACCTTTTTATCACTAACAATAAAGTCATTCCTATAGCGGCTATTTAACGGCCTATCTATAACATCATAGCTGATAACATCACTGTCTAATATATTTTTATATCATCCACTTTAACTCTGCATATATGATATAGTTTTTATCTCATACTTTATTTCGTCTATATACTCTTCATTTTCATATGTATTTATATGTTCGTTTATCTTTCCGGATAACTTGTCTTTATAATTTTTATCTCTATAAGTAAGTTTCTGCTCTCCAGAAAATAGATGTATCCATCTGAAACCTCTGAAAAATCCCCAATTGATAATTCAATACTTTGGAGTTCATAGTTATCCAAATTTCTATCAATTGTTTCTCCTTTTCTTACCTTTTTTTATCCATCTCTTTTTGCAAGCGAATCATAAGGTATAACTTCTTCTTTCCAATAAGAATCCCACATTTCAGGTGGTAAAATAGTATTTTGAAAAAATGCAAGGTATATTCTTTGTATTTTATTTTTATTAATATCAAATAAATAATATTTTGGCGCATAAACTTCTGCTTTTTAAAAAAATCTATGTTAAAAAAACATAGTTATTAAATATAGTATTATCCCTATCAAACCCATTATATCCTAAATCATTTTTAAAAATTCTTTTTACCGTTAAAGTCATATTTTTTTCAAACTCAGTACCTCCACTTAATGTATATATATTATTACCTTCAAGGTACATTATTCCCGGGTCATAAATATTACTTATTATCTCTCCATCTATGTTCAGTTTGTAAATACTGTTACCACTTTCCTCTCGTAGAAAAAAATATTTTTTTATCCTTTACTAAAAATACCGAAAATATTCCCTTGCATTTTACAAATTTCTTTTTATTTCTGCATTATTATTTTCCATATACATCAGCCTGTTTTCATAAACAAAATATGTACCGTCTACCCCTTGAACAACTTTATTAAGTTCTTTTTCCACCTTCACCGGCATCATTGTCTGATATCTTTTCTTTTTGCCAATGCTTATCTGCAGATACATACATAAAATCAAATTTGCGCAGTATAACATAAATTGAAAGTACTATTAAAAAAATATTAAGACTGCTAAAACCGGTACTATAACTATGATCCTTTTCATTTTCACAACTTATCCTTTTCTATTCTGCAAAGCATAAATCTATTGATTTTACCGGCTTTGACGACTTTTATTTACCGTAAAACAAAAGCCCAAAGTTACGGATATTGTAGTTTATCCGTATAGTTCACTATTTCACCTACTCTACTATAACCTCGACCTCTTAGTTTTTGCTTCACACCGGATATTTTTACTCCTTCTACTCTCAGTGATTTTATATCAGATAATATAGCTGATACTTTTAATACTTACGGCGTGAATGCACAATTTTTAAAATTATTATATATGTATAAACTACTTCCAACTCATTCTTCACTTTTTAGATTCCAGCGGCTTCATAACAACTTCACCGTTTTCATCCATTACCAATATAGGGTTGTTACCATCTCTGTTAATCCTTGTAATACATTCCTTTACGCCATATTCACTACCTTCATAAATGAATATATATTTATCTGTCACAAACATTTCACTGTAATAATTTCCGATAAAAATCTTTCTTTTCTATAAACCTCCTTATATAAACCTGTGTCAACCTCCATAGAATACACATATATATTTCTATCCTCTTTGCTACTGTCAAAATATTCGTCTTCTTTTAATACATATGCATTCTTATTGTTAATAATAAATCCTCCCCAATTTTTTTATTCAGATCATAACATACCAATTCATAATTAATATAAGTATCCTCAGAAGTATCTTTTATATCCTCTATATTAATTCTGCATAGTACTCTTGCTATGGTTGTATATGTTACTTTTTTTATTTTTTTCACTTTCCCATCCTTCTTTAATAACCGACATTTTTTTCTTTATAATTCTTATCTCTATAAGTAACTCTCTGTTCTCCATAAAGATAAATATATCCATCTTGTACTTCTGAAAAAGACCAAGGAAGCAGCTCTACACTTTGCAGTTCATAATCATCCAAATTTTTTTCTCAGTAGTATCATCAAATATTTTCCCTTCCCTTACTGTTTTATCCACTTCTTTAGCAACAGAATCATAGGGTATAACATCCTCTTTCCAATACGTATTTCCGGCTTCAGGTTGCATATAATATCTTGAAAGTTTTAATTTCCTTGTCTTATAATTTATTTTGTTGGCATCAAAAAGATAATACTTAGGGTATACTAACTTCACACCATCATCACTAATATCAAAAATTATATCTTATGAAAAAATATAATTATCAAATATCATTCCACTTGATATAAAAACCGGATTTAACTTTATTTTCAAAAATTTTTCTTCCATTAAAAATCATATTTTTCTTAAACTAGGTTCTCCATCCAATATATATATTTTTCCCCTTCAATACTTGATGTTCCTGAAGCATCAAAAAGTTTTACTATTTTTCCCACTTAAATCCACTTTATAAAAAGCCATAATCATACTCATCCCGTTTACGAAAAAAACAGTATCATCTTTTACTATAATACCTATAATTCCACTTTTGCAGTTTGCACATTTCTCTAACCTGCTCATTCGCTTCATCCATATACATTAGTTTGTCTTTATACACAAAGTATATGCCGTTTGTCCCCTGCTTTACTTTTTCTTTTTCAGTTCCACCTGTCTTTTTCATCCACGTCCCCAATCTTTTCCTTCTGCCAATGCTTGTCTGCGGATATATACATAAAGTCGAATTTAGGCAATACAAAAAAATATCAATACTGTTATAAAAAAATAATAATGAAAAAAATAATGTGAATAATATTGACAACCTTAGCTTGTTTTTCCTCATTTATATATAATCTCCTTTTTCATAGCATCATACAATTTCTTCAAATGACTGGCTAAACTACATAAACTTTAGTCTACTCTTTATCCGGACCATAAGCTTCTCCTTATGACCAATCTTTATACTTGTCTTTAAATAAATCAAATCAGCCTATTCTATTAATTGATATTTTTTTAATTTTTCCATTTCCACAATCATATATAGACTTTCCCGGTCGACCTGTTCTGTCATGTCCAACTATGTCAAGTTCATTAATATATATAATGCCTTCATCATTTCGCTTATTCATATATTCCCACACAGCTCTTTCATTTTACATATCTCTTCTTTTAATAATATATTTTTTTCGGGTTCATCCTTTTTATGGTCGTAGAGCTCATACATAGTTTTTCTAGTAAAATACAAGTTTAGGGTGTCTTAATTCCATAGGTTTCAATCCAGTGATATTCTCCCTTCAATCTCTCAGGCAATTCAATCTCCTTTAATGAATAGCATTCTCTGATAGCGAATGAATCCAGATATTCTACATTTTCAGGTATTTTTTTATTTTAGTGAAAGAACAATCTCCAAATGAGTATGCATATATTGCTGTTAAACTGTTAGGTAAATCAATATTTTCCATCTTTACACACCCGACAAATGTAAAATAATGAATTTCTCTTAATTTAATACCATCTTCAAAATCCACTTTTCTTAAATTTGAGCATTGAAAAAAATGCCTCTGCGCATATTGTCTCTACACTTTTAGGGATATAAACTTCTTCAATATCTTTTCTATTTTTAAAAGCCTGTGCCCTCAATTAACCTGGTTCCTGCTTTAATACGGATTATTGAACTTTCATTATTTTCAGAAGTTAAAAGTATATTATCTACATACTTACATCCGTATTCATCCGGTTTTATATTATTTAAATACTTTCGTATTTTCAAAGACTATATCCGTAAATACTGTCTATTCCTGATGGTAAATTAATATCGTACAAGTCCTTGCAATTATTAAATGCTCCGTTTCCAATTTCAATTATACTTTCAGGCAATTTAACTTCTTCTACGCCTGAATGAGCAAAAGGCATTTATTCCGATTCTTTTCAGCCCTTCTTTGATATTAATTTTTCAATGCAATACAATTCTCAAAACAATTATCTCCAATTTCAATTATTCCTTCAGGAAGTTCAATCTCTTAACCCGGGAATTATTTATAAATACAGCATTTGCAATTACCTTTGTAGAATCTTTTAACTATGACAGTACTATTTAAACCTTTATTATATAAAAGCACTTTTCCAGGTATACCGATCCATATTCATCAGCCATTCCGCTTTTTAAGAATTCTGTTCCCCAAAACGCATTTTCTTCTACTCTTTCAATTCCTTCTGACATTCTCACCGTAGATAAACTGCTGCAATTATAAAAGGCAGAGGCACCGACAATCTTTAAACTATCCGGTAAATATATGCTCTTAGATTTATACAATCACTAAATGTTTTTTTCTTTTATTTCAGTTATATTATTGGGTAGCTGTACGTTTGTCAGAGAACTACATTCTGAAAATGCACCTTCCTCTATTACTCTAACATCATTAGGAATATCTATTTCTGTTAATGATTTACATTTAAAAAAATGCACCATTTCGTATAACTTCTAATCTTTCAGGTAATTTGATATCTTTTTAAATTTGGGCAATTATAAAAAGCTCCCATTTCAATTTCTTTAATTCCGTCGGACAATGTAACCATCTCTAAATTCACGCAGTCTGCAAAAAGCAAAAAATACCAATTTCATTTACTCCATCCGGTATTTCCACTACTTTTAAATCTTCCTTTTTCAGTAATTCCACTTTTTATACCTATAAAAACATTGTCTTTAATTATTATCCTACACTTCCAATTAATAAACGTAAAATAAACAATCCAAAGCACTAAAAAAATAGTAATATGACTAAGTATTTTTTATATTCTTCATTTTTATCCCACTTTAAACTCTTTTTATTCAGTTGCAACTTAAAAATTAACCACGATTATATACTATAAATATTTTTCTAAAAATTTTTATATAAATGTCAATATAAAAAAATACATATTTTTTTATATTTGGTATAATTGTAACAGCTGTCCTTTAGTGTTTTTTTATAGAACAAGTTATTATTTTCATTTAATAAATATTATTATTGAAAAGTCTAATTAACTACACGCTCTCCAACCTTCTCCTACTCCTCCTCTATAAATACCGCTTGCTATATTTTTAAATTTATGCTAAAATCTGTAGTATTGCTTAATCTATTTAAGCAAAATATTTTTGACGAGAGGTTTTTACACAATGAAATTAAGTGCAAGAAATCAATTCAAAGGGAATTGTAAAGAATGTAAATGAAGGTGCTGTTAACGGCATCGTTACTATTGAAGTAAACGGAGAGGCTGTTTCAGCTACTATTTCAGTTAATGCTATCAAGGAGCTCGGATTAAAGGACGGAGCTGCCGCAATTGCTGTTATCAAGGCTACAGAGGTTATGGTTGCTACAGAGCTTCCAAAGATTTCTGCAAGAAACAAGTTCAAAGGTGTTGTAAAGAGCATTGAGGAAGGTGCTGTTAATGATATCGTAGCTGTTGAGACAAAAGCTTGGTGTAGTTTCCGCTACAATCTCAAAGAATGCTGTAAAAGAGCTTGAGCTTGCTGTAGGTAAAGAAGCTTATGCCGTTATCAAGGCTACTTCAGTAATGGTAGGTATTGAATAATATTTTTAAATCAAAAAGACTGCCCCTGACGTTTTTTTAATGTCAAGGCAGTCTTTTTTATTTTATTATTTTAACTTAAGCATTAGCTCATTGCTTCTTTTTATAAATGCACTCATTCTCTCAGGTGAAAGCGGGCTGTGTGATATTGAAGCCAGATCATACAACTGTTCACAGATCATGTCAAATAACTCTTCATGATTGTTTTCAAGAAGTTCCTTTACAAGAGGATGATTTGCATTGAGAACCAAAGTCTCTCCCTCTCCTCCAAACATTGAAGGATCCATGCCCATCATTCCGTACTGCTTCATCATCTCCTGCATTCTTCTGCTCTCTTCGGATATTGTGATTACTGAAGAAATATCATCGCTCTTTAAAAGCTGTACAGAAACTTTCAATCTGTCATTGTGAAGAGCGGTCTTTACCTTTTCAGATAATGCATCATATGAAGCCTTTGTATCTTCAGCTACCTCCTCACTTCTCATATCATCCGTCATATCGGAATCTATTCTAAGGAATTTTACATTATCTCTTTTCATCTCAAGAGTTGAGATAAAAGGTACATCAATGCTGTGTGGCAATATTACAGCATCCTTTCCGGCAGACTTAAAGATATTTACATACTGGCTCTGCTCTTTTACATCATTTACATAGAATATCTGAGTTTTTTCAGCCTCTTTTTTCTCTTCGGAGTTCTCAATATTCTCATCTGCAGAAGTTTCAACCTTATCCTCGGAATTTTTACTTTCATCAACAAGCTCGTTTTAATGTAAGGTATTTATCGTTTATATTTTTTTAAATAATATATAATCTTCCACCTTCTTACCGAACTTCTCGTCTTTAAGATAACCGTATTTTATAAATGGTGCAATATCATCCCAATATTTCTCATACTTATCTCTCTCTGTCTTGCACATTCCTGAAAGCTTATCTGCAACTTTCTTTGCAATATACTCTGAGATTTTTCTTACAGAACCGTCATTTTGTAATGCGGATCTTGAAACATTAAGCGGAATATCCGCACTGTCTATTACACCCTTTTAACAGTAATAAGAACTCCGGAATAACCTCTTTTATATTATCTGCGATAAATACCTGATTATTGTAAAGCTTTTATAGTTCCCTCTATAGAATCATACTCCGTGTTTATCTTAGGGAAGTATAAAATTCCTTTTTAAGTTAAAAGGATAATCCATATTTAAATGAATCCAGAACAGAGGCTCCTTATAATCCATAAAGACTTTTCTGTAAAACTCGATATATTCCTCATCACTACACTCATTCGGATGCTTTGTCCAAAGCGGATGTATATCATTTAGCGCTACAGGACGCTTTTTAATCTTTATCTTTTCCTTTGCAGGCTCTACTTCAACCTCTTCCTTAGTACCGTCTTCTTTTTCTTTTTCTTCCGTCTTTGCCGGCTCAATTATAGTCTCTATTACGGTATCGCTCTCTAAAAGCTCATCTTTTTCTATGATTTCAGTCGCTTCCTCAGCATCGATATCCTTTAAGAATATCTCTACCGGCATAAATGAACAGTATTTATTAAGTATCTCTCTCACTCTGAACTCGTTTGCAAACTCATGACAATTGTCATTAAGGTATAATGTAATGGCAGTTCCTCTTGAAGCTCTGTTGCCTTCTCCCATCTCAAACTCAAGACCGCCGTCACTTACCCAATGTATAGGCTTTGCACCTTCTTTGTATGAAAGAGTATCAATACTTACCTTATCCGCTACCATAAATGCGGAGTAAAATCCAAGACCGAAATGACCTATTATCTGCTCTTCATTTGTCTTATCCTTATATTTTTCTATAAAATCCACAGCACCTGAAAAGGCTATCTGATTTATATACTTTTCCACCTCTTCTTCAGTCATACCTATACCGTTATCTATAAAACGAATAAGTTTTTGTTTAGGGCTGACTTCTACATTTATCTTATATTCATCTCCTTCAGGCTTTGTAAACTCTCCTGCAAGGCTTAATTTTTTCAACTTTGTTATTGCATCTGTTGCATTTGAAATCAATTCTCTTACAAATATATCATGATCTGAATACAACCATTTCTTTATAATCGGAAATATATTTTCACTGTTTATTGATAAGTTTCCCTTTTTTTCATTTCATCACCTCTCTAATAAATTTTGCAAATATATTATTTGCTTTGCTATAACTATTATAACCATGAAAAATATAAAAGTCAATAAAAAAATTGGCACTCACTTAATATGAGTGCCAATAATCTTTATTATATTTAATTATTTAACCAACTTATCAAGCTCTTTTACAGATTCAGTCTCAATAGCAATACCATGTGTTGCCTTAGCGCATACTGATTTACCGCACCTTGAGATTTTCTTGATATTCTGCATTGTTCCCGGTCCTGCCACGCAGCCTCCCGGACATGCCATTCCTTCAAGAAGATATCCCGGATACTTTCCTGCTTTGGCCATTGTCATCATCTTTTTGCAATCTGCAAGGCCTTCCGCATTCATTACCTTTACTTCTCTGTCAGGATACTGACTCTTAATAACTCCTACAACCGCCTTTTGCAACTCCTCCGGATACCGCAAAGTTTCTTCCGTCTGTAGATGCATCGTTGACACCGTTCGGATCTTCTTCAAGATTTTCAATATCTATATGTTTTGCATCAAATATTCCGGCCATCTCTTCAAATGTAAGCACAAAAGTCCACTTCACTTCTTACCTCTGTCCACATAGCCTCAAGCTTCTTTGCGGAACATGGTCCGATAAATACCACTTTTCCGTCCGGATGCTGTTTCTTTATAAGTCTTGCCGTAAGTGTCATAGGTGTAAGTGCCATTGATATACATTCAGCCTGATCCGGGAACACTTTCTTTGCCATCAATGACCACGAAGGACAACATGATGTACCCATAAAAGGTAATTTCTCAGGCACTTCATCAAGAAGTCAAATGCCTCTTGTGTGGCACAAAGATCGGCACCGATAGCAACCTCAAATACATCGGCAAATCCGAGCGCTTTCATTGCCGCACGAAGTTTTCCGGGAGTAACCTTAGGACCGAACTGACCTACGAAAGCAGGAGCAATAGCCGCATATACTCTGTCTCCCGACTGAATAGCTCTGATAGTCTGGAAAATCTGTGATTTATCTGAAATTGCGCCGAAAGGACAGTTTACAAGACACTGTCCACATGATACACATTTATCGTAGTCAATATCGGCCTTTACCGTTTTCATCTGAAGATATTGCATCCATACCGCATGAAGCCGCACAAGGTCTTGTCTGAATAATGATTGCATTATATGCGCAAACATTTGCACATCTTCCGCATTTGATACACTTTTTCCTGATTGATGCTTGAGAATCCGCTCTCTTTATCTATCTTTACGGCACCTGTAGGGACAAACCTCCGAACATGGATGTGCCAAGCATCCCTGACAACCGTTAGTTACATATACTCTCTTTTCAACACAACCATGACATGCAAATTTAATTATATTAATTAATGGTGGTGTATAATATGTCTCCGCCTTATCCGCAAGCTCTATACCCTCAGACAAAGGAGCATGATTAGCCGCACTTCTGTAAGGCAATCCCATAGCAAGTCTGAGCCTCTCACCTACTATAGCTCTTTCCAGGAAAACATTATTTCTAAAATTTCCCACTTCACCGGGAATAATCTTATAAAGAGCTCCTCTATTCTTTTTATCTACCGGCCACTCTGTGTGATAAGCCATTCTGGCAACTTCTCTAAAGATTCTATGTCTTATTTCCTGAATTCTTGTTTCAACACCTCTCACAATTTTCCTCCACTAAAAAAATTTTCCGTTTATAGTGACAATAGTTTCAGTATTTCTAAAACCGTCTTCTATACTGAGCAATGATATAATACTATATTTAAAAAAATAAAAATAAAAGGCATATTGTTATTTTTTTATCAATTTCTTGTTTTTTTATAAGAAACATACAAAAATTGCATTAAAAACACAAAAAACGGCAGACTGTACAGCCTGCCGTAAAAATGTCTTATTTAATTTAACTTAAGATTAGTTCTCTTTCTTCTTTGTTGCGATAACAAATGCGCCTGCTACAGTTGAAAGACCGAGTAATGCTGCATAAAGTCCCATTGCTGAAGCATCAGCTGTCTTAGGTACATTTAATTTTCCGCGCTTAGCTGCTGTCACATCACCCTTAGTTGAAACATTTGTGTTTCCTGCTGCAGGACCTACATTAGCTGCAGGAGCCGGAGTATTTGAAGGTGCAGGACCGTAGTTTGAAGCAGGAGTATTTGTAGGTACTGTTGTTGCAGTAACAGCTCTTGAACTTCCACTTCTTGATGAGCTGCTTGATGAACCGCCTCTAGATGAACCGCCTCTGCTGCTTGACGCTGTAGAGTTTGAATAAGTAGCTATAGATGGTGTTGCATTAGATGCTGTTGATCTTACTACAACTGTAGAAGTACCCGGTATAATAATCTTTGAAGGTGCCTTCTCTCCCTCTATTCCTATAATACGAGTTACGTTTCCCTCATTAATAACCTGTGCGCTTGCAGCATCTGCAGGTTTTCCCGGAACAATTATCTGTGAAGGTGCTGCAAAAAGCAACTACACTACCTGAAACTAAACCTAAAGCTAATGTTAATGATAAAACTGTTTTTTTGATTATTGATAAATGCATGATATGATATCTCCTTTTTTTCATATAAGTTTTTGATGAAGCTAATATATAACCTTATGAAAAAAATTTTTCAAGCACTTTATTCAATATGTAAAATCTATAGTAAGATTTCTTACGAATAAAACATATTTTCTTATAAAAATATTTATTATTCCGTATCATTTTCAAGTTTAGAAGCTCTTGCCTCAACTTCCTTCTTCTGGATATCTCCCGGTGTCTGCTCATATCTTGCAAATTCATAGCTGAATACACCCATACCTCCGGTCATTGAACGAAGTTCTGTATTGTATCCGAAAAGCTCCAACATAGGAACATCGGCTCTTATAAGCTGTTTTCCCGTGGTTTATTGACTCCATACCGAGCACTCTACCACGTCTCTTATTGAGATCTCCCATAACATCACCTGTGAATTTATCCGGAACTATTACACTTACTGTATAAATAGGCTCCAAAAGCACAGGTGCGGCCTTCATAAATCCGTCCTTGAATGCGATTGTGGCAGCCATCTTAAATGCCATTTCGGAAGAATCAACCGGGTGATATGAACCGTCCAAAAGCACAGCTTTTACACCTACTACAGGATATGCGGCCAAAGGTCCCTTAATACAGCATTCAGCCACTCCCTTTTCAACTGCAGGGAAATAGTTCTTAGGTACCGAACCTCCGAATACGGTCTCCTCAAATACATATGGCTTCTCAAGATCTCCTGAAGGTTCAAAGCTCATCTTTACATCACCAAACTGTCCGTGTCCACCTGATTGCTTCTTATATCTTCCCGCAGCCTCAACCTTTTGTCTGATTGTTTCTTTGAAAGCCACCTTAGGTCTTGAAAGTTCTATCTTTACTTTATATCTATCTAAAAGTTTGCTAACTACGATTTCAAGTTGTTGATCACCTATTCCGTAAAGAAGAGTCTGTCTGTTTAAAGTATCGTTCAGATGCTTTAATGTCAAATCTTCTTCCATAAGTTTTGACAGACCTGATGAGAGTTTATCCTCTTCGCCCTTGTTTACAATCTTATATCTCATACATGTATATGGTGATGAGATCTTTGGTCCGTGATAAAGGATAGGTGCATTCTTTAATGCAATAGTATCACCTGTAGTTGTTACACTAAGCTTAGCCATAGCGCCGATATCACCGGCAACAAGCTCAGGTACTTCTATAGCGTTCTTTCCTCTGAGTACATATATCTTTCCGGACTTTTCCTCTGTTTCCTTACCTACATTGTAGATTGCAGTGTCAGGCTTTAGTGTACCTGTACAAACCTTAACCAAAGAGTATTTTCCTATGAAAGGATCCACGATTGTCTTAAATACTCTTGCAGATAATGAAACCTCTTTATTATATTTTGCTGTGAAATGCTCACCGTTACTTACGTCCACTCCCACACACTCTTTATAATCAGGTGACGGGAAATACTTTTCAATTGCCATCATAAGTGCCTTAAATCCCTGTGCGTCCACTCCTGAACCCATCATTACAGGCACTATATCTCCGTTGCAAATATTTTCTTTGAGTGCTGTTGAAATTTCATCATCACTGAATTCTTCACCTGAAAGATATCTTTCCATGTATTCTTCGCTTGTCTCGGCAACGGCCTCCATCAAGGCCTCTCTTGCAATCTTTAAGTTGGCTTCAACATAATCAGGTATCTCACACTCTACATAGTCTGAAAGGTTTGTAAATCTTCTACCCTTCATCTTCACGACATTTACAAATCCCACGAACTTTTCATTTTCTCTGATTGGAAGATGGAAAGGTGCCACTTTTCTTCCGAAGCGTGTTTCAAGCTTCAAAAGCAGTTCACGATAGCTTGCCTTGTCATCGTCCATATTTGTTACAAAGAATATTCTCGGTAAACCGTATTCTTCACACAACTCCCATGCTTTTACTGTACCTACTTCAATTCCGGCCTTGCAATTGACTACAATAATGGCAGCGTCTGCAGCTGATACGGCTTCTTCCACCTCGCCTACGAAGTCGAAATATCCCGGAGTATCCAAAAGATTTATCTTTACACTTCCGGTATCTCCTTCATATTCTACCGGAACTAAAGATGTACTGATGGAAAAAAACCTCTTTTAATTTCTTCTTTGTCATAGTCGCTGATGGTATTTCCGCTTGAAATACTTCCCATCTTTGAAATATTTCCTGCAACAAAGCTCATGGCCTCTGCCACTGTAGTCTTACCCGAGCCTCCATGGCCAAGCAGTACGACGTTACGAATCTGTTTAGTTTCATAAACCTTCATAAGAGTATCCCTCCTTTTTAGTCAATAGACTTTTCTGATAAAGATATTTTTACTAAACATACGATAAAATTTCAAGTTTTATATTCAATTTAGACAATGTAATTTACACTTTTTATTATAGTTAAATCGTAATATTTTTTTATAAAGTTTTTGTATAAATAGACTGTTTTAGTAAAGATAAATAGTCATGATAAAAGCCACATTGCTATACCACTTTAAATTATTAAAGTAAAAGTAATTGACTAATGACTCCAAATGTACTAGACTTTTTATATTTAAAATTGACGCAATGTCGGAACGGAGGATTATGCAATATAATAATATAGCTTTTTATAGGCTTTGGACTTATAGCGGGATCGATTGCCAAAGCAATAAGAAAATACAGACCCGATTCAAGAATTTATGCTTATACAAACAACCGTTCCGAGCTGTTAAAAGGTAAAAAGCGACGGGATTATAGACATTGTTCTTGAAGGTATAGACAATACTCTTTCAGACTGTGATATAGTGTTTTTATGTACCCCGGTAGAGTTCAATGATAAATATCTCAAAGATATAAAGCCTTATATAAGTAAGGATGCGATCATAACGGATGTGGGTTCTACAAAGTCCTCAATTCACAGTCTTGCAAAAGAACTTGAACTTGAGGATGTCTTTATAGGCGGACATCCTATGGCCGGTTCTGAAAAAACAGGATATGACGCTTCGGATGCACTCCTTTTGGAAAACGCTTATTATATGATCACTCCGTCTTCAAAAATAAATGTCGAAAAATTAAAGGTATTTTCAGGAATAATTGAATCAATAAAGGCTATACCCTTTGTAATAGATTATCAAAAGCATGATAAAGTTGTTGCCACTATAAGCCATTTGCCTCATATTATTGCGGCTACACTTGTAAATCTGGTAAGTGAAAATGACTATGATGACGGAGTAATGAAAAGAGTTGCTGCAGGAGGATTTAAGGATATTACAAGAATAGCCTCGGCCTCTCCAATCATGTGGGAACAGATATGTATGCTTAATTCCGAGCCTATAAATATGATGCTTCGCAAATATATAGATACTTTAGAGGATGTATACTCACATTTGTCTGCCAAGTCAAGTACATATATCAACAATATGTTTGCAAAATCCGGTGAGTACAGAAACTCTCTTGATACAAACTCTCAGGGACTTATTATTTCAAAATATGATTTAAGCGTGCATATTCAGGATAAACCCGGAGCAATTTCCGTTATCTCCGCCATACTGGCCGCAAATTCTATAAGTATTAAAAATATCGGTATCAATCACAACAGAGAAAAGGGAGAAGGTGCATTAAATATTTCTTTCTATGATGCCGATTCCTGTGAAATGGCAGGCAAATTATTGAAGGAATATAATTATAAAATTATTTAACGGAGGAAATATGATAAAGGGTAGATTAAGGGTTCCCGACGATAAATCAATATCTCACAGAGCTGTAATGTTCGGAGCCATATCAAAGGGTATTACAAATATAAAAGGTTTTTTTAACAGGTGCCGACTGTATCTCAACAATATCAATTTTTAAAAAAATGGGTATTGATATAGAAATAAAAAAATACTGATGTTACAGTAAAGGGAAAGGGACTTTACGGCCTCATAACCCTGGGAGAAATACTTGACTGCGGCAACAGCGGTACTACAACCAGACTTGTCAGCGGTATTTTATCCGCACAAAATTTCACTTCTGTCCTTACAGGTGACAAATCCATACAAAAAAGGCCTATGAACAGAATTATAGCTCCTCTAAACATTGATGGGAGCCGATATTAAAAGTAATAACGGTTTTGCACCTCTTACCATTACAGGAAGCTCACTTCACGGAATTGAATATAACTCTCCTGTTGCAAGTGCGCAGGTAAAATCCGCCATACTTCTTGCAGGATTATATGCAGATTCTCCGACTACTGTGATTGAGCCTGCAAAATCAAGAGACCATACCGAATTGATGTTAAAAAATTCGGTGCAAATTTAAACACTACAAAAACCTCAGCAACAATAAACCCATGTAAGGAACTTTTTGCGACCGATATAGACGTTCCTTCCGATATATCATCAGCGGCATTTTTTTATGGCTGCCGCCACTTTGGTTCCGGATTCCGAGCTTATACTTGAGAATGTAGGTATAAACCCTACAAGAGACGGTGTAATAAAAAGTTTTTAAAAAGATATGGGTGCAAATATAGAAATAATCAATTCAAATGATGAGTTTGAGCCTGTAGCCGATATCAAAGTATCCTATTCAAAGGCTTCATGCAACTACTATAGGAGGAGATATTATACCGACTCTTATAGATGAACTGCCTTTACTTGCCGCCGTAGCTTCAATGGCCGAAGGTAAAACGATTATAAAGGATGCTACAGAGCTTAAAGTAAAAGAATCCAACAGAATAAAGGTAATGTGTGAGGAACTTTCAAAAACTCGGTGTAAATGTAGTTGAAACCGAAGACGGTATGGAGATTGAGGGAACAAACAAACTTTTGGGAAATGTCACCATATCTACTCATGACGATCACAGAATCGCAATGACATTTTGCAATTCTTGGGCTTATTTCAGACGGTGAAATAAAACTTGATAATAAAAACTGTGTTGAAATATCATATCCGGGATTTTTTGACGATTTAAGAAAAGTAAATATTTAAAAAAAGCCGCCATCGATATATAGCTGTAAGTATATACCTGTGGCGGCTTTTTTTATTTCTGATGTCCGAAAAAGCATTGCTACATAATAAAATCCGTTGCTGTAATAATATCCGACTCCGGCATATATTGTAGATGCCGGCAGATTTTCTATAAACCCCTCACTTTGAAGCATAAGTTCATTATGCTTTGGTGAATTCTTAAATGATGTAATCTTTTATATCTGTAGATGAGGAATTGTCCATTGTCAATATCTCAGATACTCCGATATAATTATTTGTTATATTGTTCACAGTATAAAAAAAGCCTGTCCCGTCAGGTCTGGTATGTTCAAATGACACCGCACTCTCCTTTGCTCTTTTGCTGTGCCGCCGCCATAAGCTCACCGCTTATCACCATCTCAGGCAATCCCTTGCTTTTTCTGTACTCGTTTAACTTAATGAAAAGCTCCGCTCTTTCACCTGTGTTCTCTCCTGTGATATGCATTGCCACATCAAGTCCCGCCTGTCCGGATTTTTGTCATTACAATTCCGTTCTGTGTCCAGGCACCCTCTCCGTTTAAATCATATCCGTCAGGTGATTTGGTATTCCTTAGCATTGCACTTTGCGGAAAGGCGCTGTTTCTTCCGTCATTAAAGAAATAAGCTTTACCGTCCACCCACTGCCAGCCTGTCAAGGTGTATCCCTTTGTATTGAAATAATACCAGTTTCCGTCGATATTTTTCCACTGTGATACGGGATATTTGTAATCATCCGTCAAATACCATGTCCCTTTGAATCATGCTGCCAACTTCCTGCATACGAGACCATGGAAAGTCCCATACTCATTGACAAAGCCGCCGCCAAAACAACTAATCTCTTCTTCATTTTTTTCTCCTACAACTCATCCTAAATCCATTAAAATATATAGTAATCAACACTGTAAAAATATATTTTACATATGTAAATTTCTTGGGTATAATACAAAAACAAGTATCTATATAACTTTTATACAATATAATTATATCAGACACATTAGGCAATTCAAAGTGCCTGTTTGATTAAACCAAATGAAGTATATTGTAAGAAATAGACAATGGAGAAGAAAAATATGAGTCAAGATAAATTTGATTTGGAAGAGGCTCTAAAAAACCTTAACAGCGCCCCTTCATCACACAAGAAAACCGGTACAGTCAAAAAGAAAAATGCCGTAAAAATAGAACCCGACTACAGATATGAAGCATGCAACGACTCTTTTCCCCTGTGCCAATTGCGGAAAGATGATAAATCCTGAAGGTGCAGGCACTCATCACAGAAACCATTGCCCCTACTGCCTGTCTTCCATTCATGTGGACAATGAACCCGGGGATAGGAAAAGTGATTGCAAAGGCATTATGGAGCCTATTTCCATCTGGGTTAAAGATAAGGGTGAATGGGCAATAGTTCACAGATGTAAAAAATGCGGTAAGCTTAACACAAACAGAAGCGCCGCGGACGACAATCCTGTACTTTTGATGTCGATTGCCGTAAAGCCTTTGGCCTCACCGCCTTTCCCGCTTCATTTACTGGAAAATGCACTTGATAAACAAAAATAAAGAGATGGCAAAGATTTTTAAAGGTCTTTGCCATCTTTTAAATTCACATTTTATTCAGTTACTTCTTCTTTTCTGATTTCTTTTGTTCTTATCTCTTTGCAGATCATATCAACGAAATCTGAAAGCTTTTTACTTCCCTCATCTCCTGCAAATCTGCTTCTTACAGATACGCTTCCTTCAGCTTCTTCCTTCTCTCCTACTACAAGCATATATGGAAGTCTTGAAAGTCTGGCATCTCTTATCTTAAAGCCTATCTTCTCCGTTCTTGTATCAACAGTAGCATCCACACCGTTTTTCTTAAGTTCTTTCAAAACGGAGTTTGCATAGTCTGCATACTTATCTGATATAGGAAGAATTCTTACCTGCTCAGGGCATAACCATGTAGGGAACTTTCCCGCATATTTTTCTATGAGCCATGCAAGTGTTCTCTCATAGCATCCAAGAGATGTTCTGTGTACAATATAAGGTCTTACCTTTGCACCGTTTTGATCGATATAGTAAAGGTCGAAGTTTTCTGCAATAGCGGCATCAAGCTGAATTGTAATCATTGTATCCTCTTTGCCGTAAACATTCTTTGCCTGAATATCAATCTTAGGACCGTAGAATGCAGCCTCACCGTCAACCTCTGTAAAAGGAAGTCCCTTTTCTACCAGTATATTTCTAAGTGCCGCCTGTGTGCCTTCCCAATATGCCTCATCTCCAAGGTATTTTTCCTTATTATTCTTATCCCATTTTGAAAGTCTGAATGTTACATCATCTCTAAGACCCAGTGTTTCAAGTACATATATTGCAAGGTTAAGACAGCTTTGAAGCTCTTCTTCAGCCTGATCCGGTCTTATTACATTGTGACCTTCGGAAATAGTAAACTGTCTTACTCTTGTAAGTCCGTGCATCTCTCCCGAATCTTCATTTCTGAAAAGTGTTGAAGTCTCACCCATACGATATGGAAGATCTCTGTATGACTTTTGAGTATTCTTGTATACATAATACTGGAACGGACATGTCATTGGTCTTAGTGCAAGGATTTCTCCGTCGTGCTGAGGATCTCCCAAAATAAACATACCGTCCTGATAGTGATCCCAGTGTCCTGAAATCTTATAAAGATCCGACTTTGCCATAAGAGGAGTCTTTGTTCTTACATAGCCCCACTCATTGTCCTCAAGATCCTCAATCCATCTTTGTAGTTTCTGAATCATCTTTGTACCCTTCGGTAACATAAGAGGAAGTCCCTGACCCACTACATCTACAGTTGTAAAGAGTTCCATTTCTCTTCCAAGCTTGTTATGATCTCTAAGCTTAATATCTTCAAGATGTTTTAAATGTGCCTCAAGCTCCTCTTTTGAATTATAGGCTGTACCGTATATTCTTTGAAGCTTTGCCTTGTTTGAATCACCTCTCCAATATGCCATTGATGATGATATAAGCTTAAAAGCCTTTATATCCTTTGTTCTTTGAAGATGAGGTCCTGCACAAAGATCTGTGAAATCTCCCTGCTTATAGAAAGATATCTTCTCACCCTCAGGCAAATCTTTTATAAGTTCTACCTTATATGGCTCTTGTCTTTCTTCCATAAACTTGATGGCTTCTTCTCTTGGAAGCTCAAATTTCTCTATATGAGCACCTTCTTTTATAACCTTCTTCATTTCGGCCTCAAGCTTGTCAAGATCTTCTCTTGAGAAAGGCTCATGGTCAAAATCATAGTAAAATCCTTCCGCAATGCTTGGTCCGATAGCAAGCTTGGCATCCGGGAAAACTCTTTTTACAGCTTCAGCAAGTACATGCGATGCTGAATGTCTTATAACGGAGAGTGCCTCCCTATCCTTTAATGTAATAAGATTGAGCTCACAATCACTCTCAATTTCATCTCTTAAATCATGCATAACGCCGTTTACTTCACCGGCAACAACATTTCTTGCCAAACCCTCACTGATGTCCTTGGCAATATCAATAATACTTTTTTTGCTCTCATATTCTTTTACTGAGCCGTCTTTTTAATGTTATCTTCATATTTCCTCCATTTCAAATAAAAAATCGCCCCTAAACTTTCGTTTAAGGGCGATTGACGCGGTTCCACCTTAATTCAGATATATAAATATATCCCTCATTTGATTATAACGTAATCAACGTGCTGTATTAAAGCCACTCCGAGACGGTCTTCACATATACTTCCATAAGTTGCTCTCAGTCTCCAACTCTCTCTGTAATTTCCACATATGCTACTTTTCTCTTCTTCGTTTATGCACAATATAATATTACTTGATTTTACCTTTGTCAAGGTCTCAGTTTATTTTATTTATAAATTTTTCCAAATAATTGAGCATACCTTCTACAGCAACCTTTGCCTGAGCGACTGCATCAACTACTGTTTTTGAGCCGTGAACCACATCACCTGCCGCAAAAACACCTTCAACCGTTGTCATGCAGTTTTCATCAACTATCAAAAGCCCCTTATCCGATGCTCTAAGTCCGTCTGTTGTAAGAACAAGTTTATTCTTAGGTCCGTTACTTACAGATATGATTGTAGAATCTGCATCTACATAGTCGAGTTCTTTTTCATAGTCGATTACATTGCCTTCTTCATCAAATATTGCAGTCTTAAATACAGGACCGTCATATGTAATAGCTTCAATAGCCTTACCGAATATAAACTCGGCTCCTTCATATTTGGCCGCCTCAACCTCTACGGAGTTTGCTGCAACTCTTTTACTTCTCGCATAGAGCTTTACCGTTCTTGAACCTCTCCTAAGAGCTGTTCTTGCCACATCCATTGCGGCATTTCCCATACCGATTATAGCAACACTGTCTCCAAGCTTATGTCCGTCAGGATTTGCCAGATAGTCCACACTGAAATGTACATTCGGCATACTCTCACCTGCAATACCAAGAGTCTTTGCTCTCCACACTCCGGTGCCTACAAATACAGCCTTGTAACCGTCTCTAAAAAGATCCTTTATCTCCAAAGCTCCACCTACCGCAGTATTGTTCCTTATTTTTATCCCCATTTTTTCCATCTTGTCATAGTATCTTTGCATTAAAGACTTAGGGCAATCTGAAATCAGGAATACCGTACTGAAGTACTCCACCTATTGTATTTTTTTCATCAAAAATAGTTACATCATAGCCTTCTTTTATCATCTTAATCGCTACAGTCATGCCTGCAGGACCACCGCCTATGACTGCGACCATAACATTCTTTTCTCGGCTTTTTAACAAATTCCATTCTGTCCAGATAGAAATCCGATATAAATTTTTTTCTATATCGCAAAAATCTTACCGGATTATTTTTTTCTGTTCATTATACAATTGCCGAGACATTGAGCTTCGTGGTCACAAACTATTGAGCAAACCAAAGATAAAGGATTGTTTTCAAAGAGAATTTCTCCGGCCTCCATTATCTTTCCTTCTTTAAAAAAAGTGATATAACCTGTGGTATTGATGTTGTTATAGGACAATGACTGCTGCACAGCGGCTTTTTTTACATTGCAGACATTTATTGGCCTCATTTACTATATGTAATCCCATATTTAACCTCTTACTTCAACTAACTTAACTTTAGACGGCTTAAGTTTACAGTGTAAATAAATATTTTTTTCAATAAAGTATCCGATAAAAATACATTTAGATATTTTTTTGACAAAAGCCCATAAAATCCTTCAAGGGTCCATAGGGCTTTTTTTCTTTTAAACTATTTATTCTTAAAATATTCCTTAAAACATTCAAATGTCTCTTCACTGATATAGTGCTCTATTCTGCAGGCATCTTCTATCGCTGTTTCCTTGCTTTACACCCATCTTTTGTAAAATCTCACCTAAGGCGATATGTCTTTCAAGTGTGGATTCAGCAATCTCCAGGCCCTTTTCAGTCAATGTGATATGTCCTTCATTGTCAACTTCAACATAGCCGTTTTTCTCTGAACTTTTTCATCTGCTCACTTATTGTCGGCTTTGAATAGCCCATTTCTCTTGCAATGTCAACTGCCCTTACTACGCCTGTCTTTTTTTCTTTTAAGCTGAGTATTGTCTCAAGATACATCTCGGCAGCTTCCTGTATAACCATAATTACCTCCTTCTTTATTGAATTTCCACTTACTGTTTATACTGATATTATACATAAAAAAATGTCGCAATTATCAAATACTTGCAACTTTTTTGGTTATCTTTGTAAAAATCGGACATCAAAAGATGTCCGAATATATTAAAATCGTTTTTCTTAATTCTCCGGTAAGAGATTTGTCATACTTGAAAGTGATATACCTACAGTTGACAAATTGTGAAGCAGTGATGACGTTCCCGGAGCAAGTATTCCCAAAATACCAAGACCTATAAGAGAACCGTTAAATCCCATAATAAATCTGAAGTTTGAGTGAACTCTTCTTGTAAGCTTATTTGAAAGTTCTTTTAATCTTACAAGATCGTTTAAATCATCAGCTGATATACATACATCCGCTATCTCTCTTGCAATTGCCGCACCTTCACTGATTGCAATACCGCAGTCTGCAGCCGATAATGCAGGTGAGTCGTTTATACCGTCACCGATCATTATTACGGTTCTGCCCTTTGCCTTTTCTTTCTCCACATAGCTTGCCTTATCCTCAGGCAATACTTCCGCATAGAATTTATCTACTCCTACCTCTTTTGCAATAGCTTCGGCCGTGTAGATATTATCTCCTGTCATCATAACTGTCTTTTTAATTCCAAGAGCTTTTAATTTCTTTAAAACATCTTTTGCTTCAGCTCTTAGAGGATCTGCAATCTCAATAATAGCTGCAAGTCTTCCCGCAATAGCCATAAACAAATGTGAATATCTGTGATCAAGCTCTGAAAGCTTTTTCTTAGCATCTTCACTAAGAAAAGCTTTTTCATCCTCAATTACAAAATGATAACTTCCTATTACAACTTTGTCGCCTTCTATTTTACTTGCAATACCATGTGCAACTATATACTGCACCTCTGAATGCATCTCTTTATGACGAATCTTTCTTTCTTTAGCCTCTTTTACCACAGCATTTGCAATAGAGTGAGGATAGTGCTCCTCAAGACATGCAGCAATCTTTAAGAGCTGATTCTCATCATCTCCGTCAATTCCGATAATTCTTTCTACCTTTGGGCAAGCATAAGTCAGAGTACCTGTCTTGTCAAATACTATAGTATCCGCATTTGCAATTGCCTCCATGAACTTTCCACCCTTTACAGTGATTTTACTATTTCCGGCCTCTCTCATTGCAGATAATACCGCAAGAGGCATGGAAAGCTTCAATGCACATGAGAAATCCACCATAAGAACAGACAATGCTCTTGTTACATTTCTTGTAAACAGATATGTAAGTCCTGTTGCAAGTAATGAATAAGGCACAAGTCTGTCTGCAAGTCTGTTTGCCATATTTTCAGTATTTGATTTAAGCTTTTCACTCTCCTCAATCATAGAAACGATTTTATCATATCTGCTCTGTCCTGTAGTAACAGTTACCTTTAACAGACATTCTCCCTCTTCTACTACTGTTCCTGCATAAACTCTTGATCCTGTTCTTTTTCCACAGGAACGGATTCACCTGTAAGAGATGCCTGGTTTAACATAGCCTCACCACTTACCATCTCTCCGTCAACAGGCACTACATTTCCTGTATGTACTCTGATTATGTCACCTGACTGAATCTGTGAAATAGGAACCGAAACCTCGCCGTCATCTGTTACAAGCCATACCTTATCTACATTTAATGACATACTTCTCGCAAGGTCGTCTACAGACTTCTTATGTGTCCAGTCCTCAAGCTCATTACCTACACCAAGCAAAAGCATAAGTGAACCTGCTGTTGAGAAATTACCCTGTGCAATAGATATTCCTATTGAAAGTGCATCAAGCAAATCAACCTCAAGCTTTAACTTAAACAAACACTTAAGTCCTTTATATATGTAAGGAGCAGCCTTAACAATTGTATAAATATTGTTGATTATATTTGGGAAAAACAAATTTCTCACGCCTGTAAACATGAGCATTCCCACCATCTTCTCCTGAAAATCTCTTGTTATCTGTCTTCCTGAAGTACTTGGCATACTCTCAAGGAGCTTAGGATTATTATAATCAAATTTTTTAAGTTTATTTATAACTGCATCTCTTGTATTATCCTTATAATAAATAGCAACATCACAGGTTCTTTTCATATACAACGGCTTTTTCTGATAAAATCAAAGCCTTCCAAATAATATTGAAGCATATCTGCTTCTTTTACCGACATTCTTTTTTGAGCCATGCGCACACGCATTCTTCTGTTTTGACTCATGCAAAATTTTACAATTCACTTTTTATCCTCTACATCTTCTTATAACTTAAGGAAGAGTCAGACTCTTCCTTATACTAAAAAACTATATATTACTGATAAGAGAAATTACTCCTCGATGTTTCCTTCAGCTTCCTTTGCCGCACGCTCCTCATTGATATCCTTAGCTTCTGCTAAAATATCGCTTGCATTCTCCTGTACACATGAAACTGTATCCATTACACATTCCTTCATACGAAGTACTGCTGCTGTACCCTGTGCATATGCCTTCTTAGCATCCTTGCTTGAAAGCAACTTAATTCCTGCTGTACCGAAAAGTGTACCTGCTGCAAATAAAACCGAACTTCTTCCATCAAAACCATTAAGTAAAAACATATTAACCTCCTAAGTCAGCGTCAACTAATTTTGACAATTATATTTTTATAAAATTTATTACGGTAATAATATATCATAAACTTAAATTCTTGTAAATAGAAAAATTTGTTCCAAAAATAGGACTTTTTACTTGTGAATATTGTATTTTTAAGTACTTTTTAGTTAGTTTTTGCTAATATTTGGCAAATTCAGTAAGTAAACTCTAACTTTTCCTTAAAAATCTTGCATTTAATGTTAGTGTATGCTAACCTATAGAATGTATTAGACATGTTTCATGAAAAGGAGGAGTTATGATGCCATTACTTATGGCTAACTTAGGTGAAGAATACACAATAAAGCAAATTGGAGGTCGTGAAAAAGATAAGACTTTTTTAGCAACCCTTGGCTTTGTTGTGAGACGGCAAAATCACTGTTGTCAATGCTATGGCAGGAAACTTGATAGTTAATATCAAGGATTCAGAGTAGCAATCAGCAAGGAATTGGCCTCAAAAATAATGATCTAAGTTGCCTGACAATTTTAGGTAGTAGAATGTAAGCAGCTTATTTACATTCGCCAATGGAATTTCCATTGTATGTTTTCAGAAATCACTTATTATAATGCGGAAAGGAGAATAGAATGGATACTTTAAGAGATGTAAAAATCGGTGAGACTGTTACTGTTGCCAGAGTTCATGGCGAAGGTCCTGTAAAGAGAAGAATCATGGATATGGGTGTTACAAAAGGCACATCAATTCATGTTCGTAAGGTAGCTCCTCTTGGTGACCCTATCGAGGTTACAGTTAGAGGATACGAGCTTTCTATTAGAAAAGAAGATGCGGAAAAAATTGAAATAAACAGATAAGGAGCTAATATGGCAATCAGAATTGCGCTTACGGAAATCCTAATACCGGTAAAACTACTTTATTTAATGCCTTGACAGGTTCAAACCAGACAGTTGGAAACTGGCCGGGTGTTACTGTTGAAAAGAAGGAAGGAAAACTTAAAGGACATACAGATGTTATTATTACAGACCTTCCGGGTGTTTATTCTCTCTCTCCATATACATTGGAGGAAGTTGTAGCAAGAAACTATGTTCTCAATGAAAAGCCTGATGCGATACTTAATATAATCGACGGTACAAACCTTGAGAGAAACTTATATCTTACTTCACAGGTCACAGAGTTAGGTGTACCTGTTGTTATCGCAGTAAAACATGCTCGATGTGCTTGAAAAAAGCGGAAACAAGCTTGATCTTGATAAAATGAGTGAAAAAGCTTGGCTGCCCTGTTGTGGAAAATATCCGCACTTAAGGGGTACAGGTGTTATGGAAGCTGCAGAAAAAGCTATTGAAATAGCTAAGAGTCACACTCTTCCAAAGGAAAAGCAAGAGTTTGACAAGAATGTAGAAGAAGCTATCAAAGATATCATCGCTCTTCTTCCAAGCAGTGTACCCGAGCTTCAAAGAAGATGGTACGGAGTTAAGTTGTTCCAAAGAGATGACAAGGCTATTGAGCAGTTAAATCTTTCAGACAGCTACATTGGCTAAAATTGAAAAAAATTATAACAAAATGTGAAGATACTATGGATGATGAAGCCGAAAGTATTATCACATCCGAGAGATACAATTATATATCAACAGTTATTGCAAGTTTTTATAAGGTTAAAAAATAAAAGACTATGTAAGTCTTTCAGATAGGATTGATAAGATAGTTACAAACAGAATTTTGGGTCTTCCGATATTCGCAGCTATCATGTTTGCCGTTTATTATATTTCAATTACTACTGTAGGTACAGCAATGACCGATTGGGTAAATGATGTTTTGGTTGCAGAAATTATTCAGCCCGGTGTTCAAGGTTTCCTTGAGTCTGCCGGCGTTGCCGAGTGGCTTGTCGGTCTTATTGTAAACGGTATTATTGCCGGTGTAGGTGCCGTACTCGGATTCCTTCCTCAGATGCTTACACTCTTCTTCTTCCTCGCTTTCTTAGAGGCTTGCGGATATATGGCGAGAATTGCATTCGTTATGGACAGGGTTTTTAGAAGATTCGGACTTTCAGGTAAGAGCTTTATTCCAATCCTTATAGGTACAGGTTGTGGTGTTCCTGGAATTATGGCTTCAAGAACTATTGAGAGTGAGCATGACAGAAGAATGACGGTTATTACAACCACATTTATTCCATGTTCTGCAAAACTTCCTATTATAGCACTTATATCAGGTGCATTGTTTGATAATGACGCGTGGGTTGCTTCATCAGCTTACTTTGTAGGTATTGCCGCTATTGTCGTCTCAGGTATCATGCTTAAGAAGACCAAGCTGTTTTCAGGCGATCCTTCACCTTTTGTTATAGAGCTTCCTGCATATCACCTTCCTACAGCAGGTTCAATCCTCAGATCAATGGCTGAAAGAGGTTGGAGCTTCGTAAAAAAGGCAGGTACAGTTATTACACTTGCAACTATCCTTATATGGTTCCTCAGCTATTTCGGATTTGTAGACGGTTCATTTACATATCTTACTGAAGATCAGATGGATATTTCTCTTCTTGCAAATATCGGAAACGCATTTGCTTGGATTTTCGCTCCTCTTGGATGGGGTACATGGAAGCCTGCAGTTGCAGCTATCACAGGACTTATGGCAAAAGAGAATGTCGTAGGTACATTCGGTATTCTATACCATGTATCTGATGTCAATGCCGACACAGGTGAGGGTATCTGGCAGCTTTTACGTGCCGACTACACACCTATCTCAGCATATTCATTCCTTGTATTCAACCTTCTGTGTGCTCCTTGTATTGCAGCGATGAGTGCTATCAGAAGAGAGATGAACAGTGTAAAATGGTTCTGGACTGCTGTAGGATATCAATGTGTGTTTGCATATATAGTCGGTATGATTATATATCAGATAGGATCACTTATCATTACAGGTAAGTTCGGTATCGGTACAATCTTCGGATTTATCGGAATCGCAGCTATTATTTACGGTCTTGTGCGCAAGCCTTCTGAAGAAAAAAATAATATATTCTAAAAGCTTACGCATAAATTGTTTTATTAAAGAAAGGAGATCATTATGGTAGCAACAGTTGTTATTTCAGCTGCATTGGTCGGCGTAGTAGGTCTTATTATAAGATCAATTTATAAAGATAAGAAAAAGTGGAAAAATCCTCCTGTGGTGGAGGATGTGGTGGTTGCTCAGGCAGCTGTCATACCTGATTCTTTATTCAAATATTGGTATCCAATAAAAGAAAGAGCCCCGGCATTTGCTAGGGCTCTTCTTTTTACCAAGTCTGATGTTTTCTATTTTTTTCTTTAACTCTCCTTCTAAAGAATCAAACAATCTGTTTTGTAACTGAAGTCTTTTCTATATGTTCTTTTCTGAAAAGCCTCTTTGGTATCCTCAAGATTCTTTAAAAACTCCCTTGCAGAGATAAGTATTGCCCCTTACCTCTTATAATAATCTGCTCAATACCGTCTGATGTTGCTACGGTGACATCATATCTTTTTATCATTTCATGTGTTGTCTTTTCTATATACTGATCGGCTGTTTCCGCAGTCTTTGTATATACCACATATACACCCGAGAAATTCTGCACCTCCGTAGGATGATTTACAAGTCTGTAGGCATCAAATACAACAATAATCTCATAATCCTTATAGGCATTATAATCTATAAGAAGTTCAACAAGTCTGTCTCTTGCCGCATCTATATTTATCTGTGCAAGTTCATTTAACGACTTTGAAGCAAAAATAATATTATATCCAGTCAACCAGCAAGTAATGTCTCTTTTTTTGCTCTTTCTTTATAAACATACTCTCTTTCAGGTGTTCTCTTTACAGGTGCATCCCAGTCTCCTATTCTTGGAGTCACCTTACCGTATGTTCTTTCAAATATGGCCAAAAGCTCTTCGCTGTCGGCTTTTGTGGCATCATAAGTGGAACGTACTGTCTCTATCTTCTCCTCTTTTTTTACAAGCTCAAACTTCTTTAAAGGCAAATGCATATAGTTAAATACTTCACTCCACGGCACTATAAAACTCTCGCCATGAGAACAAAATACGGAGTCCGGAGTGTTCTTTGTATCATATTCCGCCATATATGAGCTTTTTTCTATAATCTCATCTGCATTATGGCATGGTAAAAATCCTCTTAGACTAAATCCTATCTGTCCAAGACCTTTGGTATATGATAAAAGCGTACTTCCATAGTTTTGTATATTGACGGTAGGTGCATATCCCGTCACTCTGAGAGTCTCTCCACCCTCATAGCTTATATCCTCTGCATTCATATTGTTTAAATCATTTAAAAGCCTACCAAGCGAAGTCATAGGTATGTTTATTTCAAAATCATAGTACGGCTCCAATAAAATTGATTTGGCATACATCAATCCATGCCTTACAGCTCTGTTTACAGCTTCAAGAAAATCTCCGCCCTCGGTATGCTTTTCATGCGCTTTACCTGCTACCAAGGTAAGCACCACATCAGTAAGCTCGCTGCCTGTAAGTACACCTCTAAACTTTGAAGATTCAACAATATTTCTTACCTGACTCTGATAATTTTTAGGAAGCTCATCATCCGACACCTCATTTACAAATACTATGCCGCTTCCTCTCTCGCCTTCACTGATAAGTATATGCACTTCGGCATAATGTCTTAAAGGCTCAAAGTGACCTACACCCTCGATATATCCTGCTATAGTTTCCTTATAAATAATACCGCCGTCTATAAAATCGCAGTTTAACCCGAGTCTCTCACCGATAAGATTTTTTATAAGATCTATCTGAACTTCACCCATCAAGTTTACCTTGATTTTTAGCAAGTTCTTCATCATACTCCATTTTTTTATTTCAGGTATCTCATCAAATATCTGTAAAAAGCTTCGGGTATATTTGATTTATACTTATATCGTCGGGGAATACCATATTGTAGCTGAGTACCGGTAAAAAGCTTTTGTACAGGCCTTTTTCACATCTCCAGAATGTATCACCTGCATGAACTTTTGACAGTCCTGTTACTGCTATAATATCACCTGCAAAGGCATTTTCTATAGCTATGTATTTTTTTCACCGTCATAAGCTCTTATCTGATTTATCTTTTCATCAAAGAGTGTATCCTTTACCTTCAGGCTTCCACCAAGAAGCTTTATAAAGGAAAGTCTGTTTCCGTTTTCATCATATTTTATCTTGTATACTATTCCTGAAAGTTCATCCGAATACGTCTTTTCGTGTACATATTCTTTTATAATTTCAAGTATTCCTTCTATATTAATAAGTTTTAATCCGGAACCGAATATAGTAGGAAATACCTTTTGAATTCTCTATACAAAAAGCTTATATCGGATTTTGTTATATCTTCCCCTTCAATAAACTTTTCTATAAGGTCCCTCATCACAGGCTGCAACCTCTTCTAAAAAGCATCTTATTTTCCTTTGAAAAAGTCCACTATATTTTTTTGAAAGAGATTTTTTTAAGACCCTCCAATACTTTAGCCTTGTCAAACTTATCACTGTCTATTTTATTTACAAATATTAAAGTAGGTATATTTGCTTCTCTTAATAATCTGAAAAGTGTATGTGAATGTGATTGTACGCCTTCACTCCCGCTGATTACCAAAATGGCCATATCAAGTATGGATATGGTTCTTTCCATTTCCGCACTGAAATCTACATGTCCCGGGGTATCAATTATATTTATTTCTATATCATCTATACTTGTTCTTGCAAGCTTTGAAAAATATAGTTATTCCTCTTTTCCTTTCATATTCGTCATTATCCAAAAAAAGCTGTCCCCGAAATCCACTCTTCCTGTTTTTCTGAGCTTTCCTGTCTTGTAGAGTATCGCCTCTATCAATGTAGTTTTTCCGGCATCTACATGTGCCAACACACCGACATTTATCATGGACTTAACCTATGTCAATGCGGCAAAAACTTACAGGCACAAATTTTTTCAATTTCTTTTGGATCCATCTCCACCTGATAACCGATTTTTGCCTGCACTGAATATAATATTTTCATAATCCAAAGCTGTTGAATCAACTACAGTGGTAAATCTCTTTTTCATACCTATCGGAGAACAACCCCCATGTATATATCCTGTAAGAGGCAATAAATCCTTTGACTTCAACATTTCTATAGATTTTTCACCTACAGCTTTTGCCGCCTCCTTTAAGTTAAGCTCCTCTGCCACCGGTATTACAAATACATAGTTTGCCTTACTCTTTCCAACTGTTACCAATGTCTTAAAAACCATTCTCTCATCCTGATTTAAGAGATTTTGCAACTTCTACACCATTTGTAGCCGGAGTATCTATATACGAATAATGATTATACTTTATCTTCTTTTGATCCAAAAGTCTCATTACATTTGTTTTCTCATCCATTTTTTCTCTTTCCTTTAACTTTTATCAATTTAAAAGTGAGACCGCTTCATTTATATTTCTTACACCTATAAGCTTTATATTTCCCTTAAATGAAATCTTCTCAAGGCATACCATCGGTAAAATACAAATCTCAAATCCAAGCTTCATAGCCTCTCTAATCCTAATCTCAGGCATACTTACAGCTCTTACTTCGCCTGATAGTCCCACCTCTCCGAATATTACCGTCTTTTCATCTATTGTCCTGTTTTTCATACTTGAGATAAGCGACATAATAATTGACAAATCCAGTGCAGGCTCATTTATTCTAAGTCCACCCGCAATATTTATATATGCATCATATCTGCTCATTGCAAGTGCACATCTTTTTTCTATGACCGCCATCAAAAGATTTATTCTGTTCACATCTGTTCCCGTAGAAGTTCTCCTAGGTAGTCCAAATGCTGTAGGAACTACCAAAGCCTGTACTTCTACCAGTATCGGTCTTGTACCCTCCATTAAACATGCTACGGCCGCACCTGTAGCATTCTGCGGTCTTCCTGAGAGCATAAACTCGGAAGGATTTTTTACTTCTATAAGTCCCGCTTGTTGCATTTCAAATACACCTATCTCATTTGTAGAACCGAATCTGTTCTTGACGGCACGCAGTATTCTGTATGAAGCAAACCTGTCACCTTCAAAGTAAAGCACTGTATCCACCATATGCTCAAGCACTCTCGGACCTGCAACCTGTCCTTCTTTTGTCACATGTCCGACTATAAATATAGCGATATTATTTTCCTTTGCTACCTGCATAAGAAGATTTGTAGATTCTCTTACCTGACTTACACTTCCCGGAGCTGACGCCACCTCTTCATTAAACATAGTCTGTATGGAGTCTATAACAACCACATCCGGCTTTTCACTCAGCACGGTTTCTTTTATAATATTGAGATTGGTCTCACATAGAAAACTTAAATTTCCTGTGATTTCTCCCACTCTTTTTGCTCTCATCTTTATCTGCTTTAAACTCTCCTCACCTGAGATATAAAGTACAGCTCTGTTTTCATCCGATATATTCTTACAAACTTGAAGCAATAATGTAGACTTTCCTATTCCCGGATCTCCGCCTACCAAAACAAGTGAACCTCTTACCACACCACCACCAAGTACTCTGTCAAGTTCCTCAAAACCTGTCTTAAACCTGTCTTCATCTTCCAGCTGTATTTCAGAAAGCTTAGCAGGCTTTTTATATGTATTTGCAGATATTCCTCTGCTTACCGTCTTTGTCTTTGCCACCGGCTCTTCCACAAGACTGTTCCATGCCTTACACATAGGGCATTGTCCCAACCACTTCGGTGACTCATATCCACATTCTTTACAAAAGAATGCACTGGACTTTGCTTTTGCCATAAAAACCTTTCTATTTAAAATGGGCATATCCGGCTTGCCGGTATGCCCATGCAACTATCTTTTTTTGATTAAAACCTTTGATCCGTTCTCACTTAGCTCAACACTAAATATAAGCTTACCTGATAGATTGGTCTTCATGCCTCCGATACTTACATCATCGACATAAACCTCATATTCTGTATCTTCTTCCAAACCAATAGTTATTTGAGTATCCCCAAAACCGTATATATTAAATGTAGTTAAATTTGGGGTGGTTTCAAATTCCATTACTGTACTACCCGGAACCGATTCATACACAAAAGCCGAATTTCTTTCAAGCTTTGTTATCTCCTTAAATGTCTTTACCTTATATACGTCCCCCTCATGTGCAAAATCTTCTACTTTTGATTTTGTACCAAGAATATAATTTCCAAAACTAAGTTTACCATCCGCCTCTTTGCAAATCAGACTCTCTACTACAGGCATATAAACCTCCTACCAAGCTATGTTTTTGTAGAAATAGTATACAACATTTGGAAAGTTCAAACAAGTATATTATTGAGATTTCAACCATAGCTATCTATCCCTCTGATTTAATTTTTATCTAAGATAAACGAATTTAATAGTATATAACTTTTTGGATGTTTACCTCCGAAAATTAATTGATTTTCTTTCTTTTTCAAAGTCCTTTTTATGCTTAAAAGGTACATATATTTGCTTTTAGGTTCTTACATATCTCCAGAGCGGATCTGTCTATATACTTTATACTTTCAGGAAACCTTATTTTTTCAAGGCTATCACAATGTGCAAAAGCGGCAAAATATACTTCTTCAAGACTTGAAGGTAAAGTGATTTCCGTTAAATTAGTGCAACCCCAAAATACTCCCATATTCAATATTTTTGATATCACAACCTTCCTTAAATACAACTTTTCAAGTGACTCACAATCTTCAAAGGCTTTTTCCACCCAGATAATCGGTGCCCTCAGGAATCTCTATTTCTTTAAGGCTTGTACATTCCTTAAAAGGCTTCCTCATAAATTTTTAATATTGCTTTTCTTCCTCAAATATACACTCTTTTAAATTTTTACATCCGCTAAAAGCTTCCCTTCCTATAATTTCTACACTTTTGGGAATCTCAATTTTTTTCTAATTTTTCAGAGTTTAAAAACATCTCATCATTTATATACTTTATTCCTTCTTTGATCTTAACATAGCCTTCCCCTGTCTGTATATTCCAGGAGTATATTTTTTTAAATATTTACATCCATATTCGTCTTTTTCCAGATGCTCAAGCCAGTATGTGTTTTCAAATGCTCCTACACCTACAGTATCCGGGTTTTTCCATTTCCAAATACGATAAATTTCTGCAATTTGCAAAAGCTCCATCCCCTATAACAATAATACTTTCAGGCAATACAACAGTAAGTAAAGAGTCTAATTCTGCACAGGCTTTACTTGCAATAACTCTTGTACCCTCTCTTACCCTTATTTCACTGCCTTTATTCTCATATTTTATAAGTGCATCACCTACATATATACCATTTTCATCTTCCAAAATCCCTCTTTCATAATATTTTGTGCCTTCAAATGTACCTTCCTCAATATATTTTATTCCTTTAGACATATCTATTTCAGAAAGTTTTTTTACAACCTTTGAACGCATAGGAATTTATCCGCTCGACTGAATCCGGAATTTCTATACTCTGTAGTTTTTCGCAGTCTAAAAATGCCTCACTTCCTATATTTTTTAAACCGTCATTCAACTCTATTTCTTTCAATTCTTTACAGTTTGAAAATGCAGACTCGTCAATCTCATTTACTCCCGGAGGAATATTTATTTTTTCCAAAGCAATACAATCTTTAAATGTTGCAGCATTTATTATCTCCAAGCCTTCGGGTAATTCCACATTTTTTAAACTTGAACATTCATAAAATGCACCAAACCCTATATCTTTTACATTTTCCGGTATTTTAATTTGCTTAAGTTTTCTACAGCCCATAAATGAAAGTTCCCCAATACTTTCAAGTGTATCAGGTAATTCCACAACTTCAATATTCTCACATCCTGAAAAGGCATAAGTCGATATTGATTTAACTCCTGCAGGAACAGTCAACTCTTTTAGACTTAATTTACTCTCAAATAGACCGTCTTCAACACCATAGAATATATTATTCTTTATAATTATTTTTATTTTCACATGTGTAATTACATATTGTGCAAAAACAACACAAACAATAATATTGAAATAGTCAGTCTGAATTTTTACTCCTTTTGCCCATAAGCATATCCCCTATATTTCATGAAAGCTGCCACTATATATTCTCCACTGTTTTAAATATTTAGTTGTAAATTTAATCACGCTATGACTTCACTCTTTTCTTGTCTATATGTTAATATATAAATAGATTACTTTCAAGTTTTAACTTAGAGCCATAATAACACAATAAAAAAATGCCACATACTCCTTACGAATATGTGACAATATATATTTATTTCATTTAATTGAACATTAGTTTTAGAAAAATAAATTTTATAAAGAGATTGTTCTTACTTCCAATGCTCGCTATCTTAATCTACATACCTTGCCGCCGGCTTATCAGAATCGTTTTGATCTTCTCTATTGTTGTTCCCTTTATTAGCTATCTTTCTAACAGCATTACCTGTTAATCTGAATGCACCTCTCATAAGCATGCGCATTAGATAACGAAGTCCGAAACCTATCACAAATAAAAGTATAACACCTAAAACTTTTTCCATTACATACTCCAATCTGAAATTTTGTCTATAGTAAAACTGCCACATACTCTTTGCGAGTACATGGCAGTATGTGCGTCTTTATTATATTAGCTATTAGCCTGTAATTTTAGCAACATTGAGTCTAATTCCCGGACCCATTGTTGATGTTAAAACTACGCTCTTAATGTAAGCACCCTTAACTGTGCTTGGCTTTTGCCTTATTGATAGCATCCATGATGCTCTGGAAGTTCTCCAAAAGCTGCTGCTCACTGAATGAAGCCTTTCCTACAGGTACGTGAACGAGGTTTGTCTTATCAAGACGATACTCTACCTTACCTGCTTTGATGTCTGCGATAGCCTTTGTAACATCCATTGTAACTGTACCTGCCTTAGGGTTTGGCATAAGTCCCTTAGGTCCGAGTACCTTACCGAGGCGTCCTACAACGCCCATCATATCAGGTGTTGCAACGATAACATCAAAATCTAACCAACCGTCGTTCTGGATCTTTGGAATAAGCTCCTCTGCTCCAACATAGTCAGCTCCGGCAGCCAAAGCCTCATCAGCCTTTGGTCCCTTTGCGAATACTAAGATTTTTTTACAGTCTTACCTGTTCCGTGTGGTAGAACTACCGCACCACGAATCTGCTGGTCTGCATGACGTCCGTCAAGACCTGTTCTTATATGTAATTCTATTGTTTCATCGAACTTAGCAACTGCTGTCTTCTTAATTAAAGCTACTGCCTCGCTTGCATCATACTGTACGCTACGATCAACTAATTTGGCAGCTTCAACATATCTTTTTCCGTGTTTCATGTATATTACCTCCTAAATTAGTCTTCTACTGTGATACCCATTGAGCGGGCTGTACCTGCTATCATAGAGATAGCTGAATCAATATTTGCTGCGTTAAGATCAGGCATCTTAAGAGTAGCGATTTCCTCAAGCTGTGCTCTTGTAATCTTAGCTACCTTTGTCTTGTTAGGTACACCTGAACCTGAAGCGATTTTACATGCTTTCTTAAGTAAAACTGCAGCCGGTGGAGTCTTAGTTATGAAACTAAAGCTTCTATCTGCATAAACTGTGATAACAACAGGGATGATTAAGTCTCCCTGATCTGCTGTTCTTGCATTAAACTGCTTTGTAAACTCAACTATGTTTACACCATGCTGTCCGAGAGCCGGACCGACAGGTGGAGCCGGTGTTGCTTTACCAGCAGGTATCTGCAATTTGATATATCCTGTAACTTTCTTTGCCATATGGCACCTCCTTGTGGTAATTTCGGGGATTTCCCTCCCACGCATTTAAATAAATGCAACTATGTAATAAATTACATCTTCTTAACTTCTGTGAACTCGAGCTCTACTTTTGTCTCGCGTCCAAACATTTCTACGTTAATAGAAACAGTTTTCCTCTTTTCGTTGACAGCGGTAATCACTCCCACGGTATCCTTCCATGCTCCGCTGATGACTGTAACCATATCGCCTTCCTTAAGGTCAACCTCAAGTCTTGCTTCAGGCTTTGCAGCATCTCCGCTGTAGCCAAGTGCTACAAGTTCATCTTCGGTGAGTGGTACCGGCTTGCTTCCCGGGCCTACGAAACCTGTAACGCCTCTGGTATTCCTTACAACATACCAGGTTTCATCATTCATATACATGTGTATAAGAACATATCCGGGGAAAAGTTTTTTATCTGACGATTTTTCGACACCATTTTTTACTTCAAGTATGGTCTCCATAGGAACCGTAACCCTCAAGTATCTGATCTTGAAGTCCGCGATTCTCAATTGTCTTTTTCAATATCTACTTTTACTTTATTCTCATAGCCTGAATAAGTATGGGCTACGAACCATTGTGCCTCTGCCATATTTTCACCTATTTAAGAACAAAGTTTAGTAAAAATTTGAAGATAAAGTCAAGTATTGATATTATAATACCAAGTACAATAGATGATGAAATAACAGCAATAGTTTGTTTTACAATATCATCCTTTGTCGGCCATACTATCTTTTTAAACTCTGTCTTTATTCCCTTCCAAAAGTCAGATATCTTTCCGCTTTTTCCTTCAGCCATAATTACTCCTATTTTGTTTCCTTATGCACTGTATGAGTTCTACAGAACCTACAATACTTTTTAATTTCCATACGGTCAGGATGATTTTTCTTATCCTTTGTCGTATTATAGTTTCTCTGCTTGCACTCTGTACAAGCAAGTGTTATCTTTGTACGCACAATCTCCACCTCCATTGTTCGAATTAGACTTGAAAATCCAAAAAAAAAGGACTTTGCATCCTTAATCTTAAGTATTCTAACATATACAAGTATAACCGTCAATATATAAATATTTTTTTCCTTGACAAATTTCAATTTTAATTCTAGAATAAACATTGAAACAAAAATCACGTCTATGGAGGACTTCTATGGAAAAGCTAAAGTTATTTTTCAAAAGGAAAGATATTGTAATTTCAGCCAAGCGTTACGGCATTGATGCTTTGGGCGCTATGGCACAGGGACTGTTCTGTTCACTTTTAATAGGTACTATTATCAATACTGTCGGAAAGCAGTTTAATATCGGTTTTCTTACAAGCACTGTAGCCACCATTGCAGGGGTTGAATATACGGTAGGATCTCTGGCAAGTGCTATGAGCGGTCCGGCAATGGCTGTTGCTATCGGCTATGCACTCAATACTCCGCCGCTTGTACTCTTTTCATTGATTACTGTAGGTTTTGCTTCCAATGCACTGGGGGGTGCAGGCGGACCTTTGGCAGTATTATTTGTTGCTATTATAGCATCTGAAGTCGGAAAAATGGTTTCAAAGGAAACCAAGATAGATATACTTGTTACACCTCTGGTAACAATATCTGTCGGTATCTTTTTATCAGCTATACTTGCACCAACTCTTGGAAAAGCCGCTATGAAGCTTGGAACTGTAATTATGTGGGCTACAAGCCTTCAGCCTTTCCTTATGGGTATACTGGTTTCACTACTTGTCGGTGTAGCACTTACACTTCCTATATCATCGGCAGCTATTTGTGCGGCTCTTGGACTTACAGGACTTGCAGGCGGTGCCGCTTTGGCAGGTTGCTGTGCACAGATGGTCGGCTTTGCAATCATCTCATTTCCTGAGAATAAATGGTCCGGACTTATATCTCAAGGTATTGGAACATCAATGTTGCAAATGGGCAATATAGTAAAGAATCCACGCATTTGGATTGCACCATGTGTTACATCAATGATTACAGGTCCTATTGCTACATGTATATTTAAACTGCAAATGAACGGTGCTGCCGTATCATCAGGTATGGGTACCTGCGGTCTTGTAGGGCAGATCAGGGTGTATACAGGTTGGGTAAGCGATATTGCAAACGGAAGTAAAGCTTCCATTACTTCATTTGACTGGATAGGGACTTATATTTATATCATTTGTTCTTCCGGCTGTCATCACACCTGCTATTCATATGTTTGTGAAAAAGATGGGACTGGTAAAGACAGGCGATCTTAAATTATAAAAATAATCCTCGGGATTTGGTGAATTCCAAAATCCCGGGGATTTTATTTTTACAATAATCTAAATACCTGCTCCGCAGTATCTGTCAGATTTTTCTTTGCAGTATCTGTTTGCATCGCTTCTTCCAATGTAACTATTCTTCTTAAGATAGGAAAGAAGGCGTCAATACCGTGTTCATTACAAACTCCAGCATCCTCTGTTACACTTCCTGAGAATGCTATAACTTTTTTGTTATACTTCTTTGCGATGTTTGCCACACCTACAGGAGCCTTTCCCATAACTGTCTGATGATCGAGTCTGCCCTCTCCTGTAACCACTATATCCGCATCCTTTACATATTCCTCAAGCTTTGTCTCATCAAGGACTATTTTTATTCCCGATTCAAGCTTTGAATTTGTAAAGTTAAAGAATGCATATCCAAGTCCTCCTGCCGCACCGGTTCCTGGATATTCACAGTCTGCATCGGGATATTTTTCCTTTACGATTTTTGAATAACTCTTAAGCCATCCGTCCATATCGGCTACCATTTCCTTTGTAGCACCTTTTTGTGGTCCGTATATTGCAGAACAGCCCAGATCTCCGCACAAAGGATTGTTTACATCACATGCCACTCTGAAATAACATTCCGAAAGCTCTTTTATTACATTCTCATCTCTTATGCTTACAATATCTCTGACACCACTTGCTCCAAATCCTACCTGCTTACCTTCTTTATCAAGGAACTCATATCCCAGTGCCTGAAGCATTCCTATTCCACAGTCATTTGTAGCGGAACCGCCTATTCCAACTACAAAATGTCTGCAGCCTTTATTTATGGCATCCTTTATAAGCTCTCCTACTCCGAATGTTGTAGTATATAAAGGATTCTTTTCATCACCGCTTACCAAGGTAATTCCTGCAGCCTGTGACATTTCTATTATAGCTGTTTTACTTGAATCGACTATTCCGTAAACAGCGTTTACTTTTTCTCCCTACAGGTCCTGTTACATCAACATTTATAAGCATTCCACCCATTCCTATAGAAAGAGCTTCCACAGTACCCTCACCACCGTCTGCAAGCGGTCTTATTTCAACTTTCCGCATCCTTATGTGCTTTCTTTTATTCCCTTTGATATAGCCTCACCTGCCTCCAAAGAAGACATACTTCCTTTAAATGAATCAATAGCAACAACAACTCTCATTTTGCTGTTTCTCCTTTCATCTGTACTGATGCCAGTTTATCATATAAATACATCAAAAATACACTTAAAAAAATCTACTGATTTATAAAATAATTCTTATACTATATTTTTATATAAAATAAATCCTACCGATAAAACAGCGATTATTCCCCGATTAATACTATGATTGAATTTCCTACACTGATTTTATCTGAATTATACAAAGCTATAATTTTTGATTTCATCAAAGCTATACCAGCCCTTTTTATAGAAATCTTATCTCTCTCAATATCCACTAAAACCCCTACCTTTAATGAATCATCATCAAAAACTTTCACCAACAATACCGATCCGAAGGGAGTGGCTCTGTCTGCCCCAAGTACGAGGATATTTCGGCTTCAAAAAGCTTACCGTTTTTATCATACGAAAGTATTCTTTTCCAAATATTAATTTGACGGCTTATATTCCGTCACAACCCAGTTAGAGTCCTTCATATCAATAGACTGTGAAAATAATATTGATTACTCCTAATCATGTTTTTTTGTAGAACAAATGCTCCGCTTGAATTTCCCACTCTTGTATAATATTTTATCCCTACTCCGGGTGTAATAACACAAACTGTATTCTTATAATCATATATGGCATATGAGCCGTTGTCCAATGTAATAGTACAAAAACTCTCACCGGGATCTATTGTATAGTTTCTATATTCACGGGTCTTTGTGTCCATATATGTCCCATCTCCATAGAAATCAGTTCCAAAAAAAGAAATAGCATCTGAATTCACTACATCAAAAATTTGATCTGCACAATATGTACTACCTATTGGCTTTTTATAGAATTATATCCATTAATACACAATATAAGAATTATAATAATAAATTCTATACCGCATATGGCAAATGCGATAATCCGCTCAATCGACTTTTTTTGCATAGGCATTTTCCCCATTTATTTCTTCCTACTCTTGATTAAACTGTATCTCACGTTCAATAGCTGTAGTTGTATGTGATGACACAAAATAACCGTCATTAACTCCTTCCTAATTAATTTTCACAGTCTATATATCTTGACTGAATTATATCACTCTTCATATTTTTTTCAATTGATATCTTCTCATGGAATAAGAATTTGCAGCCAACACTAAAGCCTTTAGAACAAAATAAAAAAGGTGAAGTTTCCTCCACCTTTAAACAACTTATTTTAAGAGTTCATCATAGCAAGCCGCTACACCGTCTTTTTCTATCTTTTCAAACCATCTGTTTACGATATCATACATATCGCTAAGGTCCTCACCCCAGTAATCTTCTCTCTTTAAGATATCCGCTACCGAAGCGCTCTTCATAAACTGTACAATCTCTTCACCGTCATTTGCCTCGTCCGTCTTATAGAATGCAATAAGTGCAGCCAATGAAAAACTTAGTATCTCAGGATACTTTCCGTTTTCAGCCTTATATTCCAAGATTGTAGGAAGTACTCTTGCTCTGAACTTTGACACTGAATTAAGCGCAATTGATAAAAGCTGATGCTTGATAAAAGGATTTGAAAATCTCTCAAATACGGCCTCACCAAACTTTCTGTTGTCCTCGGTATCTCCTATTGTAGGTATTATTTCCTCAAATACGGATTTTCTAAGAAGTGATGATACCTTTTCATCCTTCATGCACTCGCCTACCGTCTCAAGTCCGTACAATCTTGCAGCTAAAACCATTGAAGTATGTGCTCCGTTAAGTATGCGAACCTTTCTCTTCTTATACGGATCCACATTGTCTGTCCAAACTACATTAAAACCTGCCTTTTGTAGCGGAAGCTCATCCTCGTGATTTCCCTGTATTACCCAAAGGTGGAAAATCTCGGCTGTATCCATCATATTGTCCTTTTGACCGATTCTCTCCTCAAGTGCCTTATGTTCATCTCTTGGGAATCCTGTAACAATTCTGTCTACCAATGTAGAGCAGAAGCTGTTTTCTTTTTCAAGCCATGAAGCAAAATCAGCTCCAAGCTCCCATTTGGAGGTATACTGCTTACAACATTTTAAAAGTTCTTCACCGTTGTGATCTATAAGTTCACATGAAAGTATAATAAATCCCGGCAATCCTGCTTTAAATCTCTCATATAAAAGAGCTGTAAGTTTTGCCGGAAAGCTGTTTGCAGGTTTATCGGAAAGCTTGTTATCATCTTCATACACTATTCCGGCTTCCGTTGTATTTGAAACAATAAATCTGAAATCGGGATTCTTTGCAAGATTCAAATATCCTTCATAGTCCTCATATGGATTGATACATCTGCTGATAACATCTATATGAGTATGCTCATCTACCACCTTACCGTTATCAACTCCTCTTAAGAAAAGATTGTATTCACAGTTTTGTGCTTCAAGCATCTCACACATACCTGTTTTTATAGGCTGTACGACCACAACCGAGCCCTCAAACAAACCCTTGTCGTTTAATTTCTGGAAGAAATAGTCTACAAATCCTCTCAAAAAACCGCCTTCACCAAATTGGATGATTCTCTCTTTAGCCTTCATATTATACTCCTAATATTTTTTATTAACTACCGCAGCCATTGCCGTCAGTAATCTGTTATCATTGAAATAATTTTACCTACTTCAATGTTATCTTTCCACTTCCACATCTTAGCTTTATACATCGATATATTTGCTTCATATATTCAGACTTTATTTTCTTTTTCGCCCTCTAATAATGTAAGCGTTTACATTTTTGAGTATATAATATTTGAAATTCTTTTGTCAATCAAAAAAAGACAGCTAAAAGCCGCCCTATAAACTACTCATCTTTCCAAATATATTTTTTTCAGGATTGCACCATCCACATATATAATCAAGCATATCCGCAAACCACTCTTTTTGATAATCCTTCCTCTATGCTTTTTATAATATTCAAAAACATATTATATACAGAATCTTTTGAAATTCCCAAATCATGTATAGCGATTAACATATCATACGCCTGCTTACCGTAATCAGAATAATTCGATTCTGTAACAGCATTATCAAGTTGTTTTATCTTATCAAATAATATATCAAAATCATTCATTTGTTTACCTCTATATTTTGATTAAGAAAAGCCGGCAGCCCCTGTCTATCTATAAATCCTCAACATCTATCACCTTTATTCCGTTTCTCCTTAATAAATCTGCGAATACCCCTTGCCCTGATATAATCTTGCCCGAAAAAGAACCGTCATATATTGCATTGACTCCACATGACGGACTTCTTGACTGTAAAATAACGATATCGGCATTTTGCTCTTTTACTGTCTCAAGTGCTGCTCTTGCTCCTTCACGAAATTCTTTATCAACAGATGTGCCGTCCTTGAGACTTACTATACCGTTTACTATTTCCGCAGGTTCTCTTGGAATGGGCAGTCCGCCAAGGACTTCCGGACAAACAGGTATTACCTCATGTCCTTTAGTATAAGCTCTTACTTTTTTTGCTGTAGTTATTTCCGCCAGTTATATTTACAATTTTCTCCAAGTAAACAGGCACTTACCGCTATTTTCATTTTAATAACCCACACTTTTTATAAATCTTTTTCAATAATTTCCGATTTGAACTCAATATACTTATCTATATCATCGGGATAAAGTACTGCGGCCTTCTCTTTCACTTTTGAGTACTCAGATGCTAAAAGCAGGATTATTTTTTTCAAAAATCTCTGAATGTAATATGTTTAAAAAGTTCCTTGGAATCTTTCGGACATACATATAAATGATGTGTCATCAATTCTTCTTTTCCGGAGTATGAAAAAAAGCTTCTCTACCTTCAATACCCAAATCTCCCTCGTGTTCATATCCTTTTTTATTAAGTAATTCCTTAATAATTGCAAATTTGTCCTTTTCAATAACAATATCAAGATCAATGACGGGTTTTGCTGATAGTCCTTCAACTGATGTACTTCCAACATGTTCAATTTTGATTGAATTGTAAAATAATATCTTTACCTAATGAAGCTACTATCTTTTTCATATTCATATTTCCATTGCGGATTCCATTTTTCTACTACGACTCTTTTTTTGTTCTCATTTACCGGTCATCTCCACAAATTCTAACTATGATTTCTCTATCTCAAATCCAGATACATTATATCAAAATCTATATATGAATCTACTATTTTAAGATATGCGAAAGATGTACCGATTTTTCTGAATCGAACTTTTCATAGACATGAATTGCTCTAAAAATTATCACTTCTGACTTCAAGATTTATTATCTCAATACCATGTGATTTGGCATACTCTATCGCCATTTTAAGCAGTCTGCTTCCAAGACCTTTATTCCATTCCGATTTCAAAACTGTGATACCAAGTTCCGCTCTGTGATTCATTCGCCTTGGCATTCCGCTTAAGCTTACATCTCCGATGATTTCTTTATCTCTCCATGCAAAAAATGAGCAGGATCTTTCATCTTTCAAAACAGAACGGATATATTCTTTCTCTCCTTCAACAGAAATAGGAAAGCCTTCCGCTCCAAATGACAGATTATCCGTCTCTGCCCCTATCTTCTTTGAATATTCTATTCTCACAAAGCATCCTCCGGAGAGGCCTCTTTTTATAATTATCTTGTCCATTTATCTTCCCTTCTAAATAATCTTAGATGTCTTTTCAAATAAATTCTCACCATTACATTTACAATTTTCTCCAAGTAAACAGGCACTTACTGCTATCTTCATCCTCAATCCATTCTTCATAAATTATATATCACTATCCCTGCCTTCTGTTCGTATTATTGTAAAAATAACTCTGCCAACTCTTTTTGTAAGTTTACCTTCTTTTTCAAGTCTACTCACAAAATTTTCTTCGTATCTTTCAAAATCCTCTGCACATCCGACATTCCCTGCAAGGAGTAATAGGGCTTTTGATATCATTTCTTAGCTTTTTATTTTTCTCTAAATTCAGATTCTATGCATTCACATAAGCTATCCAAAACCTCATAATTTTCTTTTTCAGCCTTTTTCAAAGTTTCCATTCCAATCTATCGAATCAAGCTTTTCTCTAAAAATATCTTAAATCTTTACTATCCATACTTCTATAATAAATATACTTCGTCTAAAAACTATCTTATGTCCTATATGTTAAATCCTAAATTAGTGAAGGATTTATCCATCATTTTCAGCTCTCTTTAATAAAAAAACCAATAATACTATCCAAATACTCATCCATCTCTTTTTTTATTTTTCCGTTTTCAAGAATCTCTGCTATCTTTTCAAATGTATTTCCATTCCTTATTGTTACCTGCTTATAAAATTCCTGTTTTATAAGCTTTTTGTGGTATATAGTTTTCATATATTCCGATTCATCATATTTTCCCCAAAATACAGCATTTTTACCAATATAAACTATTTCATTATAAAACGTGGATTTGTCTATAAAGTCAAGGATTTTACTTCTATCCAAATCATAGGAAAAGAATAAAACGTCTCTTCTTGCCATTTCTTGATACCACCATTTGGGAAGGCTCTCCTTCTCTTTCAAGTACTCTTCTTTGCTTATTAAAGTAAAAGGGATTGAAAAGTCAAAGTTCGTTTCCAATAAATGTTTTATCTTAGAGATACAACTTTCATAGGTTTCCCCACTGTTAAAAAATAAATTCCCGCTGTTAATATAAGAATCAACATCCTCAAATCCCAATTCAGTTAACAAAACTTTCAATTCACTCATAGCGACTTTATTCTTTCCACCAACATTTATACCACGCAATAAAAGTATATATCTCAACTTACTTACCTCTATACAATAAAAATCATTTCTGTTTTGACGGCTTTGAAAAAAATAACAGGTAAATTCCGAATATGAGCTTAATTGCCGCATCAATATATGCAATCACAGTTACAGGAATGCCGGAGAAAATATATCCTGCCAAAATATTCAAAGTACAAACAGCACCTAAATAAATCATTGATTTTCCATGTACAAAGTAATACATAAAAAAGTGTATTGCGGTCGCCATTAATGCTCCCAACCAAATCAATCTCCAATTCTCATCGGCAAAGAACGGTCCACCCATTAAAGACATTAAAACAATTAATAAAAATAATTGCATATAATGACACTTTTCTTTGAAATTCAGAGGAACTTCCATCAGACAATTTATTTAGTACTTTTTTTATTTATATTAACAGAAAAAAGCTGATAATATATCCTATGCAAAACACCTGCATATTTATGATTTGTTTTCCACCAACAAAAAGTAGCCGCTAAAATAACTGCTGCTACCAAAATCAACCATAAGCCACATGCCCTCTTATAATTGAATTCCAACTTCTCGTTTTTATTATATTTTAAAAACACATAGCCTCCTTAAGTATTTCTGCAACAAGCATCCGATTTAATTATCAAAAACAATCACCTGCTTATCCACATCTACCTCAGCTTCAACTCCGAAAGGAATAATGCACCTTGGTGTTGCATGCCCCACATTTATATTATATACAATGGATAAGTCTTTATCTCCGATTTCCTCAAGTAAAATTTGCTTATACTCCTCATAGTATACCTCATCTTGAGGCTTGCCGACTAAAACACCTGAGAGCACATCAAATATTCCGTACTCCTTTAAAGCTCCGATCATCTTTCTATATAGCTTCGGTTCAGGCTTTTCCTCACTTGTTTCCAACAATAAAATTTTATTCTTCCAATCATCAAGACTTGGGAATAAATCATATTTTTTACAAAGAGATACCGTATCTTCAAATCTTGAATTATCAAATATATCATAGATTGAATCGATACAACCGCCCAAAATCTCACCTTTAAATACCGGCTTACCGCAAAGTAATTCAAATCCGGTATTTTTATATTTTTCCATATCAACTCCGATAGAATTCTCACTGAAATCTTCTCTTTCCTTATACCAAAACTCACTTGGACGTATTTCTTTTATTTTTCCTGTTTTGATAAGCTCCTCAAAGTATTTTTTTGTATATGGCAACATATCATTTGAGAGCTCACATATATCAGGTAAAAATGCCTGACCGTAGAATGTTTTTATTCCCACTTTATTTAGCATAAAATGATTTTGGGTGGTATCTGAAAAGCCTAAGAATATTTTTTGTTTAACGTGCCTTTTCAGCTCATTGTTTTCAAACAGATATGGCAAAAGTTTATATGTATCTACTCCTCCTATTGCACATAAAATCATATCAATAGAGTCATCCTTAAACGCTTCTATCAAATCTTTAGCTCTACTTTCGGGATGTTCTTTTATAAAGTCCATACCTTTAAGTGTATTAGGCAAAAATTCAACCTCAATACCATATTTATTTAATCTTTCCAGACCTATTTTAAGTTCATGCTTAATAAAGCTTTCTCCTAAAACACCGCTTGATAAACTTACTATTCCTATTTTCTTTACCATAAGTACCTCCATATATTAGCCGTATTGTAAACCTGCCTTTTTACCCTTTAACTCTTCCGCTTTCAATTTCTTCTTTTGTCATACCTGTAAGCTCTGTTATCCACAAACCTATATTATCTGAAAGTATGGAATCACAAATATATTCATCTTCACCATCCATATATTTACAAGTAAAAAGCCGGCTCTCTTAAAAGCAGCCTTATAAAAAGCTCATTGCCATATCAGGCAGTTTATCAGGATCAAAACATAGAGAGAGTACATTTGCAATATTATCTCTGATATTGTCCAGGTCCATATCTTTTCTGTGATATTCTTCTCTCACCTTTGAAATATAGCCTGTACAAAAAGCTTTCAGCAAGCTTTCATTTTGATAAATCTGCTTACAATTAAAATCAAAAATACTTCCTCCGGAAATTAAAAAGTTCAATAATTCCTCTAAACTTTCTGCAATTCTTCCTACTTCTCCCTCACTGCCGATAAACCCTATACTTTCATCATCTAGGAATACATATTCTCCACCACTTGCGTCACGTGCAAAGGCCTTACATTTCATAGAATAAATTTCATTATTTTCTAAAAACTCAACATCCTTGGTTTGCTTGTAAAAACAAATATCACACTCTTGCATAAGTAATGTATTTATCTCATTGTTATCCTTAATATATTCAAATAGATCCACTACTTTTTACCTCCCTCAAAAACATATAGTTCAAAAAGATTATACTACACAGTCATTATTATACTATCAATTTTCATAAATTCACTATATTATTTATCATTAAAACAAAAACCGATACAAGTATTGAATCCACAACACCTGTACCGGTTCATCATTTTTTGGTATTAAATTATTTGATGGTCTGGTCTCCGTCCTTTATAACAAAGTTCTTCTTTGTTCCCAACTCTTCCATCCAAGATCTGACCTCAAGAGTCTTATATTTTCCGGTATTGTAACCTGAACCTCCGTCATTGTCCCAAAGCCACTCAGGAGCATTCCACATAGCTACCTTAGGTGCTATAAGCTCATAAACATCTTTGTTTACACCGTACTGACCGTGATGAGCCATCTGTACGATATCAGCCTTTAACTCTGAAGCAGGTACGTCCGCCTTAAGTCTCTCACCTGCTGCAGGTCCCATATCTCCTAAGAATAATACTCTGGTACCGTTGTCAAAGTCTAATCTGAAAACTACGGATGAATTGTTGATAGAGTTTGACTCTATCCAATAAGGATCATTGAGTACATGTATGGCTACACCGTCTACATAGTAAACCTCACCCTTGCTTGTCATATGAGATACACCTGCAGGTAATTTTGCTATTGAGTTTCTGATAGTATTTACCATCTCGGCTCTATAGCTTTCATATTTGTCATACCATGCCTGCTCTCTTATATTGTAGTAGAATGCATCTATCTGCAATCCCTCAAAACCGTTCTCTGCAAGCTTTGTAAATGCGCCTCCGTGATCGCTGTGAGGATGTGATAAAATCCATGCACTTACTTCATTACCGAAACTCTTTATAGTTTCTACCAAGTGTGGCTCATCCTCCGGAAGACCTCCGTCTACTACAATAATCTTGCCGTTCTTTGTCTTAATGACAAAGCTCATCATCTGACTCTTTGTAGATGAGGTGAGCATATGGATTTCGGCACCGTTTAAATAAGTATCCGCATCTGCCGGTGCACCCATTACAACCTTAGGATACTTTGATGAACTCTTACCTATAACACCTGCAAATGATGTCATACTTGTACTAAGTACCATCAATGAACATAATGACGCCATCAGAATTTTCTTTAGAAGTTTCATTTATCCCCCTTTTTATTCTGTAATTCTAAGTTAGTATTAGTCCCTGCTTCAATAACCTGATTCACAATATATCTGGAGTTTTCCATGATATCATCTTCTCTAAAAAGCTGTACCTCAAGATCATACTTATCAAAGAGTCCGCCATAAGAGTTTTCGCTTGATTTTTCTATAGAAAAATCCTGAGTTGCGGCATAATCATTTACTGCTTTAATATATTCAGTTCCGTATGCCAATGCTTCATCATCACTGATTTCATTTGACAGTGACCATATAAGCAATACCCTATTTTCATCAGCCTTAAAAGCCATATCAATATAATCACTCATCGGGTATAGAGTTTTGTCATTGAATTGCTCTTCTGCGTCACTTCTTATTTGAGTCCAATCCAAAGTTATATTTTTTTGAGTTTCAAATACAGGCTCATCTACCTCTTTATTCATCGAGGAATCTCTGACGACTATATCCGAATTAGCACAGGCTCCTGAAGATAAGGCAAATATTATAGAAACAATTCCTATAATATGTCTTTTTAATTTTAATCATACATGAATACCTTTCCTTAGACATTTACTAACTTTTTTTATATTATATCAAAGGGTTTTTGTTTTGTGTAGTGTTTTTTTGATTATTCCATTTTTTTAAAGATATTTTTATATCTTGATTTATCGCTATAAAAAAATGTTATTATGTTCAATATCTTGATAAATATTTTGATTTTTGAACATTTGGAGGCGTTATGAAAAAAATCTGATATTGATTATTTTGTCACTATAGTTCCTTTTTACTTGTGATGTCACTTGTAATGTTATTTTTCATATTTCCTGCTCAAGCCGGAAATATACTCGCACAAATAAGGAGCTTATTAAACAACAGCCTGGGAATATTTTTACCTTATATTCGGTTTGTTTATATTCTTATTATCCATATATATTGCATTTTCAAAAATACGGCAGTATAAAGCTTGGAAGCGGTAAAAAGGAACATTCAAATTTTGCATGGGGCACTATGATGTTTACCGCAGGACTTGCGGCTGATATATTATTTTATTCACTGTGTGAATGGATGCTTTATGCAAATGAAGGCAGAATCAGTTCTCTGGGAGATACTACACTTTGGTCGGCCACTTATCCTTTATTTCACTGGGGTCCTATTCCATGGGGATTTTACGTTGTACTTGCATCATGCTTCGGCTTTATGCTTCATGTAAGGAAAAGAACAAGGGCAAAATATTCAGAAGGACTTAGAGTACTTCTTGGTTCCAAAGTTGACGGTATTTGGGGGAAAATTGTAGACTTGATAGCGGTATTTGCACTTATAGCAGGTACGGCCACTACATTTTCACTTGCCACTCCGCTTCTTTCACAAACAGTTGCCAAACTTTTCGGTGTTTCAAATAATAATATACTTACTATAGCTATTTTGATTGTGACCTGTATTATTTATTCCGCCTGTGCTTATCTGGGCATTGACGGTGTATCAAAACTTGCATCCTGCTGTACTTATCTGTTCTTTGCACTTTTGATATATGTATTCTTTGGCGGCGGGCATGGAAAGTTTATACTTGAACTCGGTTTTACTTCACTTGGAAACCTTGTGAATAATTTCTTTTCACTTTCAACTTATATTGACCCTACCGGGCATACAACTTTTGCACAGGACTGGACAGTATTTTACTGGGCGTACTGGATGGTATGGTGTGTAGCCACTCCGTTTTTTATAGGAAGTATCTCAAAGGGCAGAACAATTAAAGAGGTTATACTCGGCGGATATATATTCGGTCTTTCAGGTACATTTATGTCTTTTATAATACTTGGAAACTACGGTATTGCACTTAATGTGTTCGGACAGGTAGACTTATTAAAGATATACAATGAAAGTCAGAACCTATACCAAACCATAGGTGAAGTAATATCATCTCTTCCATTGCCTTTTATAGCAATGATACTTTTGATCCTTTCCATGATTACATTTTATGCCACTACATTTGATTCCATAACACTTGTAGCCGCATCTTATTCATATAAGGATCTTGAAGATAAAGAACCTTCAAAAAAGATAAAACTTTACTGGTCAATACTTTTGATACTGCTGCCTATAGGACTTATTTTTTCGGACAACTCCATGTCAAACCCTACAGACTGTGTCCATTATCGCGGCATTCCCTATAGGAATTATAATGCTTTTTACTTATAATTTCATTCTTTAAGGATGCCGATATGTACCTTAACGGTAAGTGAAAAATTTCGTGATTCCAAAACTCGCCTATGGATATTGAAAATCCTATGGCGAGTTTTTCTATACTCAAAACACTTGGATTTTTACTCCTGCCTGAAATGATGTCTTTTATAGTAGTCTTGGGAACGCCGGATCTTTTGGATAATTCATAGATTGTAATATTTTTTTCTCATAACATAATGATATAATTCTTTTTAGAAATTGCCTGTGATATATTCATATGCTCTCCGATTTTAGAAATGTATTTAAATTTAGAAATATACTTTTATTCTATCAAAAAGAGCCGTTTTCACAGCTCTTTATATTTAAAAAAATTAATTTTTTTCCTCAACTATATATAAAGGACGGTCCTTTTGCTCGGCCAGAATAAGTCCCAAATATTCTCCTATTATTCCCACTATAAAGAAAAGTACCGAGAACATAAAGCATATCAAACATATAATTGTTGCATAACCGCTTGGTGTACCTACTCTTAAAAAAAGATACAACAGTATAAATCATCATTATGATAGCCAAAAATGCCGCCATTCCACCGGCATACATTCCAAGTTTCAAAGGAAGATTTGAGAATGTCATTATAGTATTCATCGAAAATCTGAAAAGTTTCTTTATTGAATACTTGCTCTCGCCCGCGTACCTTTTTCTTGCCTCATACTCTATATTTGTGGTATTGAAACCTACATTCTGAACATAACCGCGAAGGAATCTTGTCTTCTCTCTGTAGTTATTTCTTAATATGTCGGCAACCCTTTTTGATATTCCGAAGAAATCGGATGCGTTACTTACAAGCTTCATATCGCTTACTTTATTGATCACTTTGTAAAATCCCGCCGATGTTATATTTTTCAATATACCTGCCGATTTATTCTCGGTTCTGACCATATTTATTATATCAAAGCCAGAATCAAATTTTCTTATTATCTCAGGCAGTAATGTAGGAGGATGCTGTAAATCGGAATCCATACAGACAATATAGTCTCCGCTTGCATAATCTATACCGGCAATCATAGCCGCCTCATGTCCGAAGTTTCTTGAAAAATGTATAACCTTCACATTCTCATCATCTCTTGATAATTTAAACAAAGTGCTTCTTGACCCGTCAGTACTCCTGTCATTTACAAAAATTATCTCATATGGATTATCAATTAATAGAAGAACCTTTATTGTCTCTCTGTAAAATTCAAATAAAAACTTCCTCTTCATTATATACAGATACAATAATTGAAATCTTCTTACTCATATACTTCTATCTCCGTACTTCCATGCGTCGGTACTCTGTCAGCTTTTTGGAGGAGGTGTCATATAGTCTCCGTAAAACCAGCTGTAATACATTTTTCGTATTCATCTATGATTGATAATGAAATATCTTCAAACTGAATTTTGATATATTTCTCATACCATCTGCTGTTTACCTCTATGTCGATATAATCCGGTTGATAATTGCTGTAATACCAGGTGTTATTTTTTTCTGCCTTTATAAAAACAATTTTTGAAATCTTATCCTGTATACCGAATAAAAATTTTCATAGGTATCATTTTACCGAAGATAGAGAAAAACAATATGGCAATTTTCATTATCCCCTTTATACTTCTTTAAATCAAGCTTCTTTCTATGTCCCATGGAAAGAAGATATATAAGCTTTTTGAGTAAATAGTGTAAACTTTTTTTAATGTTTTCTTGTTCGGCAGCTTATCTATTATAAATATATCAACCCAAAGATGATTGAGTTTACCTTCGTATGGATCTTTTTTTATCTTGTTTTTTTATGTCTGATACTGGGCTTATAAATGATTCTTGGAGTAAAAATCGTAAAATACCTTTCCTCCTTGAAATTCATCAGGCATTATAAATTCCAGCTTATCCGATAATTCTCTCTTAACAATTTTTTTCTGAAAGACTCGAAATTAGCTCTTGTCATTGCAATATCGGCATCATCATCCCAAGGTATAAATCCCCCATGTCTGATAGCTCCAAGCAATGTACCCGAGTCCAAAGTATAGTTTATTTTGTATTTTTGTACATATTCTATCTATTTCCTGTAAAATATATAGATTTGCTTTCTGCAAAAGCCAACATTCCGTAAGAATTATCCATTTATAGGCCTCTTTTTCAAAAAAATATTTATATTTAAATATTAACTACATCATTCTACACTCTTTATACCTTACAAATCAACAGGAAACTACAATATTTATATCACTATTCAGAAAAAAATATTAAGTTTTTTTGACTTAATAATACCAAGTGCTTCTCTTGTCTTCTTCGGATTATGATATTGCAAGACTTTTTTTCAAAGTCTCGTCGCTTTCATTCTCAAAAATTCTTTGCCACTTCCATCTTCACTTCAAAGCTTTCCAAACGATACTTTGCCATTCTGAGCTCATTTTCGGCAGTGGAAATATTTCCTATAAATACCAGTAAAACAAACACAGAGACAGCCGCCTTTGCCAATGGTGACATACTTTGTTTCTCTTTATTTATATGTATTTTCATATAAGCGAATGTCCATATCACACCTATAAGCCCCGCACCGAATTGAAGTGCATATCTTGAACTCATGGCATACAAAGGATTTAAAAAAATCCACCTTGTCAAAAATAACCATGGCATGACTTAAAAGTCCTGATACAAGCATAAGTATCAGGGAATACTGTAGACTCATATATTTTTATATTTAAAATTCAAATACAGAGCATACAGATAAAAAAATATAACTACAGCTCCTATAATACTTGTTATAAGAATACCTATTTCATATCTTTCCACTATACCGATACTTAAAAATATCTGATGCAAAAAGTATTTAACCCGAATAAAACAAAATACACCGGATTTCTTCCGAATACGGCAGTCAGACTTTCTGTTGTTGCACCTGCATGTTCCGTATAAGAATTTGCGTATGAATACATAAATGCAGTCAAGGAAAAGTATCACAGGTATTGCGAGTGTAAACATAATTTTATTCTTTTTCCTTAATTGCATATAAAACGTATACAATTATCAAAGTAACACCATATGCAAGTGAATATGAACCTGCTGCAAACAGTATCGTGAACACAGGCAGAATAATATTTAAACAAAACTTTACTTTTGTTTCCCTGTGTATATAAGAATCAAGCATGTAAAAAAATGCAGTGCAAACAGAAAGAATGTAAAAAAATGTACCCAACCTGTTCCGTTAGTAATCATTTCCCATTGAGAAAGTGAAAAAACCAGCAGCATTACAAGGATAAAAATATCTGATATTTAAATTTTTGTTCGCCATAAATATCCCGATTATAATTCCCATAAGCGAAAGGAATATAACTCCCAAAGCCATATCAAACATTGTTGAATATTTAAAAAAGGCTACATTTATCATTCTTTCAAAATATGTTATAGGCAATCTTGTAAGTACATCCTTGCCAAAATAAGGCTTCGGCGAAAACGGATCCTTAAGATAGGTATTTATTATCCTAATATAATCCGTATAGACCACATCAAAGCATTGCACTTCTTATATATGCACTCAAATATATGGCTCCGAATACCGGCATGAAAAAAACGCTAAAAAAACTTCTTCATTCACACACTCTCTAATCTATTTTTATATTTAAAATGTAACTCAATCTGTCTTCACCTCTTTGTTCCGAAGCATCAGGCAGATAAAAATTGCTCTTCAAATGTATATCCGTCAATGAATTCGGAGCGGTATCTATTTCATACTGTGTTATATTTGATATAAGATACAATGTCTCCTTTTCTCCGTTGACTTCTATTTCTATTTCTTCATCTCCGTCAAGCTCACCCGGATACATTATCTCAAAGTGAATCTCACCGTTTTCTCCTGACATCACATTAAGTTTAGCTTCTTCGTCGGTCCAACCGTCCGAATAATGCCCGTATACATTTTCAATCTTTATATTCTTTAGAAAATCCGTTACATCCTGATATGAATTATTTTTCAAATCTTCGGATAAAACTATCATATCATCATCGATCTGACCTATGGATCTGTAGCTTTCAATAAAGGTAACGATATCTTCTCTGATATTTTGATCATAGGCTCTGAAAAAAACTCAAGTGAATCAAATTTTACTGAGCTTAAAATCATTTTTTTATTATAAAAAAATTCTTTTTATCGCTTAAGTCCTTACCATACTTATAATATGTTTCATCTGCCAGCGAATTTGCTCTGTTTTTGACCTATGAAGATATATATATTATCATAATACCCTCTGTAATATACATCTGCCGCTATCATGCAAAATGCCCATACAGAAAGTAACACTACCGCAGTAAATGATACATGGAAAAAGCTTTCCCAGTGAGGCTTTTTATCTTTTTACTTTTCAACCTCTTTACTATGATACTCTTATCCACACCGTAAATATATGAGAACAATAAAAGCATAAATAAATACGGTGCATATACCCATCTCATCTCCACTCTTATAGTAACGGCGGATGACACCATACTTCCTATTATAAATCCTGTAAAAAAAGTAAAAATATTTTTTTATCCACGACAGTTCAATTTTTTCTGTATACAGCTATCGAATAAATAAATTTTATTATAAAAAGCAAATGCAGCCAATATCCCTATTATTATAACAAGCTTTAGCACCGTATTTACATTATGAAAATTTATTCCGTTAAGATGTTCAGGTCCCGTATTGATACCCAGGAGATATAAAATTTCAATTCTCATTGACAGGAAAAAGTCCGCAAGATTAAATGTCTCACTGACTTTTTGAACCTCCTGTACCCTCAGGTACAAACGACTTCAGTGCAAGAAGTCTTATAAGTGTTATCATTGCAAATAATGCTATAGATATTAAGGCATTTAAAATTTTTCTTTTTTTCCCGACAATTGCCGCAAATATAAGCATCGGCAAAAGAACCATAAATCTTTCATGTGTAAAGCAATTTAAAAAATAAAATCCGCATGCATAATAAAAAGTGAATATTTTTTTCCGTTATTAATATATAGATATAAAAAAATATAACATCAGGAGTGCAAATACCAAAGCCATGGCCTCCATTACACCCAAAAAAACTGCCCTATATTATAATATGAAAATCTGGATATCAAAAAAACATTGAAGCCAGTGTAAATGCCAAACCTCTTGACTTTGCCATACTTTTTGCAAAAAAAGTAAACTCCTATTGCTATAATTGCAGCTATAATTATATTTATAGGTACTATAAGTGAAATATTGTTTTTTTAAAAATACCCTGATATATCCATGCAACTATCCAGTATACCGGTCTGAATTTTTCTGGTTTGTTCGGGAAATACATATTTAAAAAAATCCCACTCCTCTTCTGGTTGACCACATAAAGAGGTCGTCCTGATAGAGTCCTCTTATACTCATTCCTGCATTTATCACAAATGCAATACCTATAAAAGTATTAAAAAGCAGAACATCCTTCAGATACTCATACTTTTTCCTCAATTTTAATAATTGCCATAAATCCTCCTAAAAAGTAAGCATTGTATGAACTTTGATATATTTTCTTATAAATATCCGCAACCGGCTTCGGCAGTAAAGTATCAAACATTATACTTTCCTCCATCTGCCTTGAATTATCCATTATGCTTTTTTTAGTTGTAGCCTCGTCATGTATTCTATAGCAAATACCCGGTCTTTCAGACAACACAATTCTTCCTTCAAGTTTAGACAGCTTAAGAAGACACTCCCAGTCAAGTGCAAATTTAAGCTCCGATATAAATAAATCCTTGGGACAAAGTCTTTTTATCATATGCACAGCTTGGTGCAATTATAGGATTACCGAATGTGATTGCAAGTCTTTTTATAAAAGATATATTATTTAAAAGCGTTTACTCTAAGAGGTAATCTGAGTATTTTTACAATCTCCACCTTGCCGAATTGCTTTATCCTGCCGTTTTTTTAATGTAATAGATGATGTTGTAAAAAGAGTCATATCAGGATATCTTTTTCTTGTACTTAAGCAAATCTTTTGTATAGTTTTTTTAAATAAATATCATCCTGATGTGCAATGGTTACAAGCTCGGTTTGTGCCGTATTATAGGCAAACTGCCAGTCAAATCCGATATTTGATACATTCTCCGGCTTCTTCTTATCATTTACAAACACTTCAATATTATATTTTTGCTATGTTATATATATGATCGTTAGGCGTGGATGTGGCAATCTTTATATCCGATTTTACAATCTGTGCCTTTAAAGATTTTATACAGCTTTCTAAATATGGTGATTCTTTTATATGCGCAAATAACAAATGTATGTTTCATAACTTCCCCATCTTTTGCTACTTTCTTTTTATAATGTCCTTTATTATACCATGAAAAGACAGCCATTGCATTATGTAGGGACATTTAAAAAATCCATGAAAAAGATTTTGCTTCTTCATGGATTTAAATTAAAAGAATTTATCTTCTGTTTTCCTGTGCCGCCCATCTGAAGTTCGGTACCAATTCCTGCCACTTGCTTATACCTAAGATGCTCTTTGCAAAATCGGTATTATCAAGAGTGTACTTTGACTTGTCAATATATCTGTATACTGTCCAAAGTTTTCTCTTTGATATAGCCTGAATTTCATCTCCTACATTCATGCTGCAGGTCCAAAGTCCGAATGAAAGTCCCTGTCTTACCTCAAGCGGTGCATCCACCTGACGACTTAAGATATATGCCTCTATATACGGGTTTGAATCTACAAGATAGTATGAGTATGCAAATGCCGCAGCCTGCTCATTTTCAAGATTTCCTCTTGTAGGATTTGTAGCTGTAAATCCTTCCTCTGTAAGCATAATATGTCTTACGGAACCGTCATGCTTTTTAAGTGCATCCTGTGCAAAATAATCTGTGAGCTTATTTAAGTTTGCAAAGTTTATTACAGGAGAATCAAAGCTGTCCTTTATCCATCCTGTCTTTTGAGCATCATCCCAGAATTCCGGATCTGTCATAGGTGCAGGATATGGGTGATATGCAAGTCCCCAATCAATATCTCCATGCTCAAGCACAAGAGAATTGAAATTGTCTACTATCTGCTTTCCACCGTATTTATTCTTATTGTTTATCTCATTATTCCAGTTATAATCAAGTGAATAGAATACTCTGTCTGTAGAAAAGTTGACTTGATTGCATTGTAGAAAATTCTGAATGCCTTCTCATATTTTCCAGTATAACTTCTTACATCCATATCACCGATATAATTCCACTGCTGATTGTTGATCTCATTTCCTATAATCCAGTTGGATACCTTACCGTGTGCGGTATTTTTTCCGTTGTATCTTTCCGCAAGGAATGATGCTATAGCCTCAGTGGTCTCAGTACCCTCTTTTGAAGACGCATTGAACATATAGTAGAATATGCTGTCTCTTCTCGGCATATTCGGATACATAAGCTCAGGATGAGCCTCATTATAACCGTTCAAAATAATAGCTGTAACAGTCATATCTTTTCCCGAGAAAGCACTTATTGTCTTATCATAGCTTTCTATAAGTGCCTTATTGAAATGATATGTCTTGCCGTTATAATTGTAATCTATACCGCTTCCTAAAATCTGGTTGAACGCAATATTTGTAGATGCATGCTTTACACCGAGGTTAAATGCATCATCAAGCATCTTAAGCTCTATCTGCAAACCTTTCTTTGATGCCTGTGCCTTGTACGCATCAGTATTTGCCGCAACCGCCTCAGGATTTGTAATATATTTAAGTGAACTTACCTGAACATATTTCGATCCGTCATAAACAGCCACCGCATAACTGTTGTATAATCTGCTGCTTTCACTGCCTTTATTAAGCTGATATGATTTCTTAACATTACCTGCACTTACCTTCTCAAGATAGTCGGTTCTGTTTCCGATACCTTCCTCATACGGCTGTAATTCAAAAAGATAAAAATTACCGTCGGTACCTGCCATATCACCTGAGTTATTCATAGTGATATCAACTGTAGACTTATTTTCTCCTATCACAACCGATTCAATATTTGATGTTGCACTAAGAGCATATGCATTACTATGTAATCCAAGTCCAAGCATTGTTACTATAGCTAATGCAGATGCAAGTTTTATTAAATTATTTCTTTTCATCTTGCCTCCTTCTTTATATATTATAACTTATTTGCAAAAAAGCTTTGTTAATTTTTTTTTACATTTTTGTTATATCAAGAGTAAGTCTGTTTGCCCTTTTTATTACAGTCTTATACATACTGTACTGAATATTTTCAGCAAAGATATAGCATTTATAAGTATAAACAGGAATATGATATTTCTCTTGGTCTCATCCTTTATCACTATCTTATTATTTCTACATATCATAAGAAGAGGCAACAGTACCGGAATAAAATATCTTCCACTCACTCCTTCTATAAATTCCGAGCTTATAGGAGTCCATGCTATAAGCATTGATAAAAGTACCAAAAATATGACAAAGAATATACTTATACCTGTAAGCACCCTTTCTTTTACGGGTAGCTGCTTTTCTTTTGCCTCCCCAAAAACGGAAAATATCATGCCTATATTAAGTACCATAAATCCTATATACGGAATCCCCACCACATCATCCGCATGTCCGAGATATGCTCCGAACATTGTCTTGTGATAGTATTCAAGTTGTAAAAGCAATGTATTATAAAACAGCTTTACGGCTTTTAATTTATTGTGCAATAAATAACCTATGGTATAGCTCTCCTCACCTGCCCACTCAAGGCTTGAAGCAGTGCTTGTAGAATATCCTACTACCGTAGATCTGTTGACAAGATACATTGCAAACACCCATGACAAAAGTACCACTACTGCAGAGGCGAGGAAAAAAGTTATATTTTCTTTTTTTATCTTGCCGTCCACCTTACCTCTGAACTTAAACTTATGCATCGGTATACTAAAAAAAGCAGTAAAAAGCATCGGGAAGTAAACCATTTTACATGGTAAAACAAGTCCTGCAATAAGGGAAACTATGACCAGATCTTTTATATCAAAGTCCTTTTTTTCATGTGCAAGATAAAAATACATATGACACAAAAAAAATCATGCTTGAAATCATAACCGCATCATATGAATATGAAGCCGCAAGTTCAATTGTGGTAGGAAGAAGGCTGACTAAAAAAATAAATTCTTTAAATCTTGGCAGGAAATATATTCCGAGAGTTCCCAATAATATAAATAAAATCAGATTTGCCGTTCTTCCAAACAGTACAAGATAAATACTGTTAAGCCCCATTATTCGGGCTACAGTGATACCTGTTGCAGGTAAAAAATATACACTCGGTATGGTATTTACAGGCGCGTGTAGCGACTGTGCCTTTTCATAATCTTTGCCGCCAAAACTGATATAATTATCAGCACCGCGGATATTCCCCTCTCCATAAAAAACCTTGTAAGATGTTTCTTCAAGTTTGCTTGAAATAATTTTCCCATGACTTCCCTCCTCAGGTATTAATACATTCTCCTCTTCACTCTTCGTTTTATCAAAAGTGTACTCTCCGTCCACATCTTCCAGCCAAAGATCCCCGGCCCTGATTATCACATGGCCGTCTTTAACGGTTGCCTGCTTTCCAAGCATCTTATTTGATATTTTATAAGCCGATATAAAATGTGCTATTTCATCAGGTGCAGACATGGCAGGAAAAACATACATATATCCAAGTCCGAATATAAGCATTACAATCGGATATATCTTAACTATACTGAATTTTGTTATATTCAAATATATTCCCGATACGAGTAACAGCAAAAAGAGCTGCCACAGATAATATAATATAGCTCTTACTTAAAAAAAGTAATCACTTGTATGTGATACTCCCAAGTTTACATATAAGCTTTGAATATAAGCAATCACAATAAATCCTGCTATGCAACCAAATAAACAGATGACTTTTTCATAAACTCTCCAAATAATGCTTGTACTTTTTTTATAAATAGATATTACACTGTAATTACTACTATTGTAAAGGAGGTTATTATGGCAGGTTTAAAAAAAGTTAATGTTTTTGGGCAACTGTTGCAGGTGCTGCGGCAGCGGAGTGTCATATATACTGAAGTATAAAGAATATCAAAGAGAATTGGAGGGCGAATTCAAAGATTTTGAAGACGAACTTTCAGATTATAAAACAGAAGATGCTACTGCAAACAGAAAGTATACGGCATTAAAGTCTACTACAGATGAATTCGTTACGGCAGCCAAGGACACCGCAAACAGTGCAAAGGGCATGGCAAGTGCAGCTAAGGAAATGTTAAAGGATGTGGCAAATATTATTACAGATAATGTTTCTGCAGCCGGTGATGTGGCAAAGGACAATGCAAAGCCTTTGTTTGAAAAAGCTAAATCAAGCGTTGAGCCTGTAGTTGACAAAGCTAAAAACAGCTGGATAAATTCGGAAAAGATGCCAAAAATCCGAAGTTGTTGAAAACGACCTTGATTCCGATGTGGAAGTTGAATTCTACGAAATGGACTCCGATGAGGACAAAAAAGACTTGGCAAAAAAGATTGATGATATTTTAGAAAACAGTAAAGATAATAAATAAAAAGAGGCCTTAGGGCCTCTTTTTATCTGTCCTTAAAAAGCTGTATATTCTTTTAATTCTCCCACATACTTTGTTGCAGGTCTCATTATTCTACCGTCATAAAAGCTTGTTTTTCCACATTATGAGCAACCCAGCCTATATTTCTTGATATAACAAATAAAGGTGTATAAAGATCTTCAGGAATACCGAGCATGTTGTATGCAAATCCTGAGTAAAGGTCTACATTTGAAGAAATAGTTGTTCCCTTTCTCTCAAATACCACCTTCTTTACAGTCTTTTCAAACTCCTCATAGAAATGATACTCGTCCAGTCTGTCTTTATCTTTTTGCTACCGTCTCACAGTACTCTCTTAAAAGCTCCGCTCTCGGATCTGTGATAGTATATACCGCATGACCGAATCCGTATACAAGTCCGCTGCAATCAAAGAAGTCTTTATCAAGCAGTCTGTTTACGATATTTCTTATCTTCTTCTCATCAGTAGTTATACCTATTTCGTCCTTTATTGCCTTCATCATCTGTACAACTGAAATATTTGCACCGCCATGCTTAGGTCCTTTTAACGATCCTATGGATGCCGCTATAGTTGAGTAGATATCTGTACCTGTTGATGAAACCACTACATTGGTAAATGTGGAGTTGTTACCGCCACCATGGTCTGCATGAAGAATAAGTATTGTATCAAGAAGAGCCGCCTCATTCTTTGAAAACTTTTTATCAACTCTAAGCATCTGCAATATATTTTCCGCCATTGAGAGTTTCTCATCAGGATAATGAATTATCAAACTGTCATTATTAAAATAATGTCTCTTTGCCTGATATGCATAACACATTATAACCGGAAGTGATGCCGATATTTTTATACCTTTTACAAGAGTTGAATAAACATCCACATTGTCAGGCTCTTCATCATAGTTGTATAAAGTAAGTACAGCATTTTGAAGCACATTCATCAAATTCTTTCCCGGATTTCTAAGAAGCACGCTCTCAAAGAAATTGTTTGGCAATGTATACATACTTCTGAATACCTTTGAAAAATTGTCAAGTTCCACTTTATTTGGTAAAAATCCGAATAAAAGTAAGAACATTACTTCCTCATATCCTCTTGTGGACTTTGCACTTCCGTCTACAAGATCGTTTAAGCTGTAACCTCTGTAGTATAACTTGCCGTCTACATTTGTTTTTACACCGTCTATTATATCATAGCCCACTACATCGGATACTTTTGTAAGACCTACTCTTACTCCTGTACCGTCTTCATTTCCTAAGACCTTTCTTTACATTGAATTCGCTAAAAAGTCCGTTCTTGATTTCATTATAATTTTGGCTCTTTCCGAATTCCTGTGCCAAAAAGCTGTCAATATAATTATCCTTCATTCTATAACTTACCTCTGATTCTTAAGTATTCCATTATCAGATCCACACCCTCTTCAAGTGATATCTTTGATGTATTTAGCGGAAGATCGTAATGTGTCATATCATCCCACTCTTCACCTGTATAATACTTGTAATACTCTTTCCTGATTCTATTGTTTCTTTGCACTCTTCTAAGTGCTTCCTTGGCATCAACTCCGTCAACTTCCATTACTCTGTCAACCTTTTTTGAGAGATCGGCATATACGAAAAGTGAAATAAAATCATCTTCTCCTGCCGAACTGAGTACAAAATCCGCACATCTCCCTATAAGTATGCAGGATTCGCTTGCCACCAATTCTCTTATAACTTCGCTTTCAAATCTGAAAAGATTATCAGGTGAAACGATATCATCTCCTATGGACGGCTTATTATTTGCATTCTTTATGCCGCCTATTATTCTTTGTAAAATATTATGCCCGGGTTTCTCATCATTCATTCTGAAATATTGTTCTGCTACGGCCGAATGTTCTGACGCCATTTTTATTATTTCATCATCATAATACGGTATACCAAGTTTCTCTGAAAGTTGCTGTCCTATTATTCTTCCACCGCTTCCATATTCTCTGTTTATGGTGATAATAAGTTTCTTATCCATAGTCCCCTCCTATTTGAATTCACTAATTAGCCAACATCATTCTGTCATTGGCAAACTCACCGCCGCTTGCCTCTTCAAACTTTTCTCAAAAGGTCTTCAACCTTAAGTTTCTTTCTTTTTCCTCACCGCTTACATCATAGATCACTCTGCCCGAATGCATCATTATAAGTCTGTTGCCTATATTGAGGGCGTCCTTCATATTATGAGTTACCATCATTGCGGTAAGATTTTTGCTCAGCCACAATCTGCTCTGTAAGATCAAGAACAGTCTTTGCAGTCTGTGGATCAAGTGCCGCCGTATGCTCATCTAAAAGTAATAGCTTAGGTTTTTTTAGTGTAGCCATCAAAAGTGTCAGCGCCTGTCTTTGTCCTCCTGATAAGAGTCCTACCTTTGATGTCATTCTGGTTTGAAGTCCAAGTCCGAGTTTTGCAAGTATTTCCTTGTAAAGCTCTTTTCTCAGATTTTTTTATTCCCCAAGATAAACCTCTTTTTTCTCCTCTTCTGAAAGCAAGTGCGAGATTTTCATCTATCTGCATTCCTGCACTTGTTCCCATCATAGGGTCCTGAAAAACTCTTCCGATATACTTTGCTCTCTTATGCTCAGGCATTCTTGATATATCAACACCGTCTATTATAATTTGACCGCCGTCAATGGGATATACACCTGCGATCATATTAAGCATCGTTGACTTACCTGCACCGTTTCCTCCGATTATGGTTACAAAGTCTCCCGGATTCAATTTAAGTGATAATTTATTTAAAAGCTTTCTTTTTCGTTTATTGTACCTATGTTGAAGGTTTTACTGACATTTATAATCTCTAACATCTTATTCTCCCTTCGGTGAATAGGCTCTTTTAGCCCTTATTTTTGCACTCATTACAGGTACGGCAAGCGCAAGTGCCACTATTATTGCAGAAAGCATTTTCATATCGTTTGCATCCATTCCAAGCTGTAATACAATTCCTCTGATTACAAAGTATACAATAGAACCTACAACAGCCGCAGAAAGCTTCATCCAGAAAGATATTACTTTTCCAAGTATTACTTCACCGATAACTATAGCTGCAAGTCCGATAACTATAGCTCCCTGTTCCTGCATTGATATCGGCATACTTCTGGCTTTGTACTATAAGTCCTCCTGAAAGACCTATAAGGCCGTTACTTATCACCAAGGCAAGAAGCTTTGCATGTCCTGTATTTCACTCCGAGAGCTCTGATCATAGCTTCATTATTTCCGGTTGCTCTGAGCGCTGAACCGAGCTCCGTACCGAAGAACCAGTATAGTATCATTATAATAAGTACAATAATAATTCCGCCGAGAATAACTCCGGCTACGGCATTACTCATACCTGTAGCGTCTGTAAGCCATGAGAATATGGTATTTGTCTTTAAAAGCGGTATATTACTCTTTCCCATTACTCTAAGATTGATAGACCAAAGAGAAATCTGAGTAAGTATACCTGCAAGAATAGCCGGTATTTCAAATATTGTGTGCAATGCTCCCGTGATAAATCCTGCAATCATTCCCGCAAAAGTTGCAAAAAGAAGTGCAAGTAAAGGATTCATGTTGAAGTTTACAATCATGACCGCACATACACATCCGCCAAAAGCAAAACTTCCGTCTGCTGTCAAATCCGCTATATCCAGCAGTTTATAGGTAATATATACCCCAAGCACCATTGCTCCCCAAAGTATTCCCTGAGCAACGGCACCTAACAGTGCTGTAAACATTTATACCTCCAAAAAATTATATTTCCATTTAGGCTTTCATTATTTTATATTATATCACAAATTACTGCAATGTTAATTTACATATTGAAAATCTGTATAAAATTAACAAAACCGGCATATACCGGTCTTATTAATCCTTATATCTCAGTTCATTGAAATATTTGATGTATCTATTCCAAGTTCCTTTGCAACCTCTTCATTTATTGTAAGTTTGCATTTATCCTTTGACAAATAAGCTATCGGAATATCTGCAGGTGATTTTCCGTTTAAGATTTCAACAGCCTGCTCTCCTGCAAGCTTTCCAACTTCGAAGTAATCAATACCGTATGTTGCCAAGGCACCGTTTTCCACATGTGCGGACTCCGCTCCGATTATAGGAATCTTATGCTCCGTAGTGGCAATCATAGCAACCGTTGTCATACCTGCCGCAATAACATTATCTGTAGGTACATATATGGCGTCTACCTTACCTACCATTGACTCAACCACTGTCTGAATCTCATTTGAACTTGAAACTGTGTACTCAACTCCTGTAAGCCCCTTCTCTTTAAGAGCGTCCATAGCCATTTGCGCCTGCAACTTTGAGTTTGCCTCGGCTGTACAATAGAGTATACCTACATTCTTTGCTTCAGGTAAAAGTTTTGTCAAAAGCTCAATCTGATCCGCTACCGGTGTAAGATCCGAACTTCCTGTAACATTTCCTCCCGGTGCATCATTGCTCTCCACAAGGCCTGAAGCTGCAGGATCCGTTACTGCCGTTATAACTACCGGAATATCTGAAGTTGCTCCCGCTACCGCCTGTGCCGCCGGTGTAGCTATTGCCAGAATCAAATCCTTCTTATCATTTACAAGCTTGTTTGCAATAGTCTGTGCCGCAGACTGCTCACCGCCTGCATTTTGCTGCTCGATATCTACTTCAATACCTGCTTCTTCAAGTGCGGCTACAAAACCTTCGTTTGCTTTATCAAGTGCAGGATGCTGTACATACTGCAAAAACTCCGATTTTTTTAGCATCGGCACTTACTTCCGATGAAGAATCAGCCTTACTGTTTGTATTATCCGCTTTTTGATCCACATGCCATAAGGCTTGCTCCAAGGAGTATTGCCATTGCTATTGTCAAAAATATTTTTCATAAACTTCCCTTCCGTATAAATAAAACTTATTATGCAAGGGATTATACTATATCTGTTTTATTACGTCAATACCTTAAGGCTTTAAACATTAAAACTTTAAAGTAATAAAGTTCTTTATATTCTCAATATTTTTTTGATCCCTCTTCATAGCCTTCATTATACAGCTTTTCAAGTTTTTACACTGCTGTGCTCAAGCCTTTGTACAGTCACCTTATTCTGCGGTCTGATGATTAAAAGCTTACCCTCTTTAGCCAGCTCTTCCATTTCTTCCTGCATCCTGTTATATCTTTCCGGTACAGTCATCAATTTTTCAACCAGATTCGGAAGCGGCTTAAAAATATCTTCTATAGATACTTTCATTTATCTTATTTACCGGCTTTTTCCTGTATCCCTCTTCTCTTGTAAGTACTACTATTGCTTTTTGAATATCCGACATCAAATGCTCTTTTATATGCAATGGAGGTTGATATACCTCCGTCAAGATATTTCCTGCCTTCCACATCTATCATCTTTGACATTACAGGCATGGATGCAGACGCTTTTACTGCCGATATAATATCGCTGCAATTATTCTTATCAAAAAACTTGCTTTCTCCGGTTATTACATCTGTAGCTACAACTTCATATTTTTTCGTTTTATCATTAAATGATTCCCAATCAAAAAAATATCGTATTTATTTGAAATATCATCAAATAAGAAATCGAAGTTAAATATCTGTCTGGATTTAAACATGTTTTTTTATAACTTATATATCTCTTATCATGCAGGTATTTTAAATTGATTCTCTTTTGATCTGCCTCTTTGTCTTGAAATATAGTTCATTCCGTTCATCGAGCCTGCAGAAACTCCGTTCACATATTCAATATATACTTCATTATCAAAGCAAGGCATCCAAAAACACCGGCTGTAAACAACCCTCTTAATGATCCGCCTTCCAGACACATTGCCCCTTTTTAATAATTCCATCTTTCTACCTCCATATCTTAATATATTAGCACCTTTGATTGTAATTACTCAATCTGTTACAATCTAACTTATTCTGATTTTGGTAGAATATAACAATGATTATATAAAAAAATATGTTAAAAACGGAAGGTAGTTTATGGTGGAAAAAAATTAGCAAAATCACTTATAGGAATGATGGGAGGACTGCTCTCTCTCAGCTTCGGAAAGCAATTGATAGTATTTATTATATCAATGCTCCCTATTTTAGAACTCAGAGGAGGTCTTATAGCGGCTTCTCTTCTAAAGCTTTCACCCGTTGAAAGTTATGTTATAGCAATTGTAGGTAATGCTATACCGATTCCTTTTTTACTGCTTTTGATTAACAAAATTTTAAGTGCTATGGAAAAATCTAAATTTAAGCTTTTTAATAAAATGTACTCATTCCTACATAAAAAGATTATGAAAAACAAAGACTCTATAGAAAAATATGGATTCTGGGGACTTGTAATCTTTGTAGGTATACCTCTTCCGGGTACAGGTGCCTGGACAGGTGCGATAATAGCCGCTTTCCTTGAGATGGACAGAAAGAAATCCTTCCTTGCAATCTGCTTAGGTATGCTTATGGCAAGTATTATAATGATGATTATATCATTCGGCGTAATATCAAATGTTGTATAAAAATAAGGGACTGTTAACCGTTTTTTCTACGATTAACAGTCCCTCTTTTTATTGTATAGGTCCGTTGTTTAAAACCAGAGTATCTCCCTCATAAAGAGTTGTCTCACCGTTTGGAATAATAAAATCATCCCTCTTATAATAAGCATTACAAGTGCATCAAGTTCCCTGAAAGTTCTGAAAGTGTGGTGCCTTTTGAGAGTAATTTCTTTGTTAAAACAAGCTCGGTCATAATATAATATTCTTCAAAGTCGATAGACTTTGCAGCAAGAACTATAGTATCACCGCAGCAAAGCACAGTTTGTCCCGTTCGGGACTATATCCTCACCCTCTCGCTTAATTAAAACCATCAATGTATCAGGCGGCAGATTTATATCACTGATACTTTTACCGCACCAGTTTTGATTTTCACTCACAGTAAGCTGAATAAATTCTATAGGTATCTCATCTCCGCTGTAATCCGAGAAGGTTTTCATTACATCATAGCCTTCATCAATCATATCAATTTTTCTTAGATATAAACGGAAGCAGACTTCCTGTACCAGTATTGAAAAATAATACTATAAAAAATACATTGTTGAATATATCATAGTTTGCATTTGTATTTAATAATGCTGTAATTGCAAAAACGATGGACGAAGCGCCTCTAAATCCCGACCATGAAACAAGAAATATCTGATTCCATGTTGCCTTAAAAGGTTTCATAATTATTGTAATAACAAGCGGTCTTACAACAAAATGTTATAAAACACGCCAGAGCAAATCCCTGTACCTGCAACAAATAAAAAGTCTTGACGGATAGGCTAAAAAGCCCAAGCAGGAAAAAAATATCAGTATTTGCATAATACCTGTAATACCGTCAAAGAAAGGTACCAGCTCTTTTTTTCCTCTGATATCCGAATTTCCAAGTATAATACCGGTGATATATACACTCAAATATCCGTTTCCGCCGACCACGGTCGGTAATGAATATGAAAGCAGTGCAACCGCAATTACAAGCACCATATTAAATCCGGGTGTATTTATAATAAATCTGTTTATCAAATATTTAAAAATAAAAGCGATTAAAACACCTGATAATGCTCCCACAAAAAGCTGTAAAAACAGCATGTAAAAACACTTCCGACTGTAATGCTTCCCGATATCATAGTCACTGCAATCATCGTAAGCATATATGCAAAAAGGATCGTTACTTCCGCTCTCCACTTCCAAAAATGGATGCGGTATTATATTTAAGATTCAAATGTCTGTCTCTTAATATGGAGAATACACTTGCCGCATCCGTTGAAGAAATCACCGCACCTATAAGTACCGAGTTTATCCATGAAAATTTCAGAACCAGGTATGCAAACATTGCCACAAACATTGAAGTAAGCACTACTCCGACGCTTGACAAAAGTCCGGCCTTTAAAAGTACAGGCTTTGCCTCCTTTATATTGGTTCCGAATCCTCCGTAAAACATGATAAAAATAAGCGCGAATGAACATATGGTTTCCGCCCGTTTGAAATCATCAAATCTGATTTTAAATATGCCCTCAGATCCGAATACCATTCCCAGCAAAAATAAATGCTAAAAGTACGGGCACACCTATTTTACTTGTTATAATATTCAGTACTATACAAAAGTAAAATAATAAATGATACAATCAGCAAAAATATGGTTCATCATTATATTTCCTCTATCTCATTTGCAAAGCAGCTTTTTTTGCTGTCGTCACATGCAGGGCCCATAGGATAAACTTTTATTAAAAGCGCATTCTTTTCTCCGTTTAAAAACAGTTCCCTGACATATTGATAATTTCCGTATTTTTTTCCCCTTTACTATAGCCCTCTTATGAGATTTTGAGTAATAAGTCAAAAGTCCTGTGGCAAGTGTTTTCTCCCATGCATCTTCGTCCATATATGTATACATAAGTACAGTATGATCTATATAATCCTGTACTATCACCGGAAGCAGACCTTCACTGTTTAATTCTAAATCTTTCCACTCAAAGTTTGTTTTTCCGTTATAAATTCTTGCATCTATTTGTTTCATTTATGTCTCCTTTTATATCCAACTTTTTCAATCCTCTTTTTAAGATTCCTTACTGAGATATAAGCTAAGGCTCTCTAAATAATGCACTATAATATCACCCTTTTTAGGGTATCAAATATTCCTCATTAAGCTCTTCATATTTAAAAACTTTTTACCGCCTTCATTCATCCTTTCACTTTCAGATCCTTTAGCGGTAAATATATTATCTTATCAAGTGATTTAAAAAAATATAATAAGAAAAGCTATACCTCCCTGCTTTTCAAACTCCTCCATGAACTTAAACTGGTGCTCATGCACATTTGCGAGTGAAAAGCTTGTACTTGCACATTCTTTGGCATCAAAACATACAGGTATTCCCTGAACGACTCCTATATAATCAACTGTGGACTTTTTCTCAAAATATGCCAAAGTGATATGCCTTGAAGCTTTGTCAATATCAATCGGAGTAATCGGAGTGGGAATCTTTTGAATAAGTGCAAGTCCGCTTTCTCTGTACTTTTCATTGGAGTAGTTGATATACTCTTCCAAAGCGGATCCCCTAAGGCCTCTCGTTTTCCAAGTACCCATCTCCTATCACCTTTCTGAAATCATTATTATATGAAGCCTCAAAGCACTTTCCCTTTAAAGCTTTAAATGTATCCGTATCTGAAATATCACTGTTAGGATATACAAGTCTGAATGAATGTAAAAGCTGAGACTTTATACCGTACTCTTTTTTAAACTTTTCATTCACAGATTTCTCTCCGTATTTAAAATCCCCTATTATCGGATGTGATATTGAGGATAAATGCGCTCTTATCTGATGAGTTTTTCCGGTTATAAGCTTTACCAAAAGCAGTGTAGCGTCTTTAAAATAATCAAGCACTTCATATTCTGTCTGTATAAAATCCGCACCTTCAAAGGGCTTATTTTTTACGGTAACTTTATTGGTCTTTTCATCCTTATAAAGCCAGGCATTAATACTTCCCGTTTTTTCCACTCTGCCTTTTACCAAAGCCAGATAAAATTTGCTCACAGCCTTTGTTTTTATAAGTTCATTATTTACTCTCAGGCCTTCCAGAGTCTTTCCGCAGACCATAAGTCCTGAAGTGTTTCTGTCAAGTCTGTTACATATGGAAGGCTTGAATGTATTTAACGCCTTAGAATCAAATTCAAGATATTCAAGTAAAAGATCGTTTACCGATATATCATTTTCATTTGATTTTTGTGATAAAAGACCTGCAGGTTTATTTATTATAACAGTATTTTCATCCTCATATACTATATATGATTTGAAGGCTTCTATACTTTTTATCAGCTTTGGGCTTTCCCTCTATATCTTTTTATATTTATCGCCTTTTTCCCTGATAATTTTTTTCAAAACTTTCATCTGAAAACCAAAAGCTTGATACTTGCCCCGGACTCAAGCCTTTCCTTACCGTCAGCTTTTTATCATTTAAAGTAATATTCTTTTTCTAAGCATCTTGAAAATAAATCCTGTATTTGCATTTACAAATATTTTTTTCCAAAACCCTGTCAAGCCTTTGTCCGCTTTCATTTTTTTCCCTACAATTATTTCAATCATTATACTGAAAGGCTTTTAAAGATAGCCCTTATCTCATCTAAATTTTTTTGTCATTTGCATCTTTACTTTGAACAAATTTTTCATTTCACTAAAAGCTCTCACAAATCTTCACACTGACCTTTATACCGCCTATTTTTCATTCTTTCTTTGATAAATTCCTCGGTTTTTTTGACTTATCCGCCTTATTGGAAAGAATACCGAAGATTCTTTCTTCATTGATATATATTATATCAAGAGGCATTACCTGCTCCTTCATTGTAAGGATTATATCAAATAAAAAAATGCTTATCATCAAGGTATTCCTTTATCTTCTCATATTCAAAAGATTTGTACTTAAACACCACCAAAAAAGGTGACAAAAAGATTTTGCCATAGGGAAGTACCGTAAGTATGGATGAAACCAGCAGTATCCTTGAAATATCGGCATTTTTTTGTAAGCTTTGAAGATATAAAAAGCAAAAAGTATAATAAAAAAACAAAAAAATCCTATAATTATTCCGTTTTTTTATTTTAAAAGTACTTTCTATACCCGTACTCGCCTTTTTTTCTTTGTCATAGCAATTCCCTGTAGTCATCTATATAATAATCCGCCAGTTCCTTTTTTTCTTTCTCTGACATCTTTTGAGAAACCATCCTCTATTGCACAAACCTTCATTCCTGCAGCTTTTCCGGCTACAACACCTGCTACCACATCTTCAAATACAAGACATTTTTCAGGTTCAACACCAAGAAGTTTGGCAGTTCTTAAATAAACATCAGGTGCGGGCTTTCCCTTCTTCACCTCATCAGATGTGGTGATAACCTCAAAAATAATCCTTCATATTTAAAGAATTAAGTACAGCATCCACCATTGATCTGTTATTGCTGGTTGCAATTCCCATTTTGATTCCTCTTGACTTTAAATGTTCCAAAAAGCATGTGCATCCCGGCTTTTCTTTCACTTCATACTTATATTTATCCAGCGCCATATCTTCCCAGTCCTGACAGATCTTTTTCCACACTGTCTTTTATACCGAACTTCTTTTAAAAATAAACCGCAGTTTCATGAAAGCTTATTCCGTCTATTTCATTTTTTTAAATTGTCATCGTATTCAAATCCGAATCTTTCCAAATACTCGGCGTCAATATCCGGCCACATCCACATGGAATCTACCAAAGTACCGTCCAGATCGAATATACATGCATCTATATCTTTTTATCATAAACTACCTAAATCTGTATTCTCATCTATAAGCTCGGGATGTTCCTTACTGTAAGCCGTTATAACCTTATTTACCTTGCTTATCACTTCACTTCCCAAACTCATATAAAGTTTTTTATCTCCTACTATATAAAATTCCTTCTTTGCTCTTGTAGCCGCCACATTCATCATATTGGCCTCACTTACCGCCCAGCTTGCGGCACCCTTACTGTTTGTATCCGCTCCAAGCACCATAAATACTATAGGAGCCTCCTTGCCCTGGAAGGTATGAATAGTTCCGATATTTGTGACTTTTCCGTTTTCTCTCCTTGTAAAGCTTATCTCATCCAGCTTTCTTGCCAATCTGTAAGCAACATTTTTGAAAGGTGATATTATATAAATAGTGTCACTCTCGTTTTTATCCAATATTTCAGGATTTGACTTTGCCATCTCCTGTATCTTTTTTAGAAGAAATTCTCCCTGTTCTTCAACATACTTATCTACAGCTTTACCGCTTATATCATACCATCCGGTCTTTCCATAGCCCTCATTGCCCTGTACCATAAGGTTTTGATAAGAAATCTCATTTGATATGGTAAACATAGGATATTTGCAGCGCCTGTGTACCCAAAGCGGAATACCTATCCATGAGTCCTCTTCCTTTTCTCCTTTTGTGTAAAAACCGTATTGACTTGCGGCATCCACCAAGGTCTGTACTGAAGCGGACTCCGACAAGTACTTTTCACTTACATTATAGCTTTTTGAAAGCAATGCAAGCAGACCTCCGTCCAAAGTAAGTACAGGCTTTATCTGGAAAGGATCTCCTACAACCATAATATTTTTGCTTCTGAATATCGCACCCACAGCAGCCTGTGGTAGGGCCTGTCCGGCTTCATCCACAAATGTATGGCCCAGAACATTTTCGTCAATATTTTTTAACATCCTTGAAAAACTCGCAAAAGTGGAACTGATAACAGGAATGGTAAGATTTATCCAATTCCAAGAGATATTTATCAGTCTCTTATTTTTCCATATACTTACTTTTGATTTCTCCATATGCTTACAGCAGCCTTAATATTTTTTTCTGTTTTCATATAAAAAAACTGCTTTCTTACACCAAGAGCCGATACAAAAAGCTTTGACTGCTCCACTCTGTAGTTTTCATCAAACCACGGATTTGAAAGTTGAAGCTTTTCATATTCACTGCCAAAGTCAAGTCCCTTAGATATAATTGTATTATCAGTATTGAATTCTCTTATTATCTTAGAGTATTTTTTTCTTTTCTGTTATTTAAGTTTTGCTTCCAAGCCTCATACTGAGTATTCTCATTATCTGCCGCATTCCTTTGCGTATCTATTGATTTTTTTCAACTCATTTATTTTATTTTTGAAGCTCATTTTCAAGTTTTCTGTAGGTCTCATCTTCATCAAGTAAAAGCCTGCAACTTATTTTTGCAAAAGCATTTAATTCATTTGTAAAGTTCTTGTTTTTCTCGGAATTAAAGATAGATGAAAAAAATCCCGGTTTTTGACTCTGTTTGGCTTCAAAAAGCATCTTTTTGATTTGAAATACTTCCTGCAAGTTCTTCTCTTTGTTTTTTTAGTATGACTGAGTGAACTTGAATCCTCATTAAGGCTTACAATTTTCTCCTTTACAGACTCTTCTACTTGCTCCCTTAACAAAGCAATCTTTTTTTCTTCTCTCTTCATCTTCATTCAATAAAGTATTTTTCAATTTTACTAAGTTCGGACTTTGCATTATAATAAGCGTCAAACTTATTTTGTAGGCTTTTTTTGCATCATTTCTAAGCCCTGATACTTTTTTTATATTGAGTTTTAAATTTTTTTATAAATTTCATCATCCGGCTCATACTCATTTTCAAGACAGTTTATTATACATTCAATCCTGTTGAGTATATTGGTCATATTGTCGGACTTACCGCCTTCAAGAGAAAAAGGAGCCCCAGAACTTTTTCTTCACCAGTATCCTCAAGTATCAGTTCTTTTTACTCTTTCCGTCTTCCTTTACCCAATTTTCTTTTACATTCTTGTTTGCAATCTCTTTAAAAATAGTCTATGTTCTCAAGTTCAGGCAAAAATATTCTCATCAATACCCTCTTTTAGAGGCAATTCATTTACAATATTTTGAACCGCACCGTTATTTGAACTTGCAACAACTATATTGTTTTTGCAATACGCTCAGGAAGCTCGCCTATGGAAGCTTTATCAAAATATCTTGTCAGCTCATTTCCTTTCACATACTTTTCAGACAATCCGCATATATCAAAAGCCTGTTCTACGATAAGCTGTGCAAATATATCTTTTAAAAAGTGTAGTCTTACCCGTACCCGGAGGTCCGTTTACACTTCTCATTTGATTATTATCATACCCTATAGTAAGATTTACAGCCACCTGCTGCATAAATGAAAGCGCAAACCTTTGTATTGCTTGGGAATCTTCCGAGAGGATAATTTTTCAGGACTTAAAATCTTTTCAAACTCTGTCTTATTAAACCCGTAAGAATCTTTTTTTACTGTCCAAATTTTTTTCCTTCCGGCTGTTTTTTTCCATAGAGGTAATCATTCAGATTTTTATTATCAATTCTCTTAGCCTTTGTCAAAATCGTCTACGAAAAAAAGAATGAAGATTTGTGGCATCGGTTTCAATATTATTTAAAAAGCTGTACACGACAATTCTTTAAATCTATTCCGTATTTATTTAAAACAGTTTCAACAGTCTTATCAAATTTTTCAGGATTATCTTCACAGTTTTCAAATCTTTGTTTCAGCTCATCTTTTAAATCCTCTTCAAACTTATGAAACTCCGACTCTGTAGGCACTTTTTTTATAATATCTCATATATGCGCTTGCACTGAAAAAAATAAATTTTTCGTCAATATAGCGCAAGGTTTTATCAAAAATACAGTGCCATACTGAATTTATCACCGTAATTTATATCGCCTTCAGGCTTTGCTATTCCATATGTTTTTCTTAAGAAATCAACCACCTCGCTAAAAGGCAAATATATCCAAATAAAAATACCAAACCTGAATTCTTATATCTTCTGATATTCGCTTTTTCAATCAATGAATTAAAATAATCAAAGTATTTTTTTATCTGTTAAATCATCAAGTCTCAGATTCTTTTTTTATCCCTAAGACTTATATCTCCCTCAGAGAGATGTTCAACCATGATCCATGCGTCTAAAATATTATTTTTTTCATCTCTTCAGCATCTCCATCTCAATCTCCGTTATTTTTCTGCTTTCCCCTTTTTTTCAGTTTCAAATCTTCAAGTCTGAGTCCTCCGAAGGCAACTCTTTTTAAATAAGTCACCTCTCCTCCTAAAGCCTTTACCATTCTCTTTACCTGATGAAATTTCCCCTCATGTATTGTAAGCATTATTTCATTAGAGGAGATAATTTCAAGCTTTGCAGGTTTGGATACTTCGCCCTCTCCTATGTCCAGTCCGTTTTTGTCATCTCTACGGCATTTTCATTTAGTCTACCTTCAAATATCGCGTAATAAGTCTTATCCACATGTGATGAAGGTGATACAAGTCTGTGATTTAAATCCCCGTCATTTGTAAGTATCAAAATGCCCTCGGTATCCAAGTCCAGTCTTCCTACAGGTACAATATTTTTTTCTCTTTGAATCTATCAGCTCCATAACTGTTTTATGTACATTATCTTTTGTGGCACATACATATCCTGCAGGCTTATAGAGGATAAAGGTTTCAAACTCTTCTACTTCCACCTCTTTGCCTTCAAAGAATAATTTGTCTACTTCACTGTTTAGTTTTTCCTCGGGCTTTTTTACTATATTGTCATTTATCCTTATCTTACCGGCTTTTTACATATTTTTTTATTTCCTGACGGCTTCCAAAAACCGAGCTCTGAAAGGATCTTATCAATTCTGACAATCATTACATCCATCTCCAACCTTGATAATACTTATTTTTACAGCTCTTTTTATTCTGCTTTACAAATCCGAGTGAAAATCCGTCCACACATACAAGTCTGATTCCCATATACTCATCATCAGCCTCTATGGTTTCGCCCTTTAAATACTTTATTACTCTTTCATCCGTTGCACTTAAGTTTAAAGGATTTTCCCATTCATCAAACTTTATATTCATTGCCAATGCCTGAAAAAGGTTCAAATCTGTTCTTTTTATCTCACCAAGTAGCAAACCGGTTCTTATATAATGTAAACTCTTATCTATAAAAAGCATCTTTTGGAAGATAGTATGCATAATCCTTATTTATAAAGATTCTTTCATAATCCCAGTCTCTTTTAATTTTCCCAAGAAACTCAAGTAATTCTTCCGGAAGCTTCGGTGATTTTTCTTTTCTTTTTTTATCTTTTTATTTTATTTTCATTTTTTTCAACGGCTCTATCATCCTTTTTAAGCCTTGCTACAAAAATGTCCTTCTCCCTTTATCTTGTGTGGGAAAAGTCTTATTGTGCCCGGTAAAATTTTAGACTCTTCAAATCCGAAATCCGGCTTTATTTTATCTATTTTAAAGTCAGGATGATTTTCCAAAAACTCCGATAAGCTTCCCTCATCTTCCACTTTAGAATATGTACATGTGGAATATACCAAGGTTCCGCCGGGCTTTAACATCTTTGCAGCCTCGTTTAATATGCTTACCTGTAATCCTGTAAAAAACTCCGGACCCCTTCCAAGATATGCCCTAAAAACAGCACTGTCACGCCTGAACATACCCTCACCGGAACATGGTGCGTCCACTATTATCTTATCAAAATATTCAATATACACCTTTGAAAGATTCTTCGGATCCTCATTTGTTATCAAAACATTGTCAATTCCGCTGACCTCAATATTTTTTTGAAGCGCTTTTTACTCTGGAAGCCGAAAAAAATCATTTTGATACCAATAAACCTTCACCTTGAAGATATGATGCAGCCTGAGTCGATTTTCCTCCCGGAGCGGCACAAAGATCAAGCACCTTATCTCCCGGTTTTATACCTGCCACCATTGCAGGTGTCATGGCTGAAGGCTCCTGTATATAATAAAGCCCTGCAAAATAATACGGATTTTTAGATATACTCTTTATTTTTTCAATATTACTTAAAGAAGGTGTTGTTAATACTCCCTTTTCTTCTTCAAAGTAAAATCCCTCTTTGACCCACGGAATCTCTTTAAAGTCTCTGTCAAGAATCTCTTTAAGCTTTTCCCCTGTAAGCTTTAATAAATTTGTTCTGATACCTACATATGGTTTCTCATCCAAAGATTTGATATATGCATCATAATCTCCTTCTAAAAGCTCCTTCATGGCATCTACATAGGACTTCGGTAAATCCTTTTCCTGTATCATATATACCTCAATCTAAATCAATCTTATTACGCAAAAAAGGGCTTGTTGCAAGCAACAGCCCCATAATTATTCCTGTGTATTCTGATCTGCCGGAACAATACTGGTTGCAAGTTCCTGTCTGTTCTTATCGATCTCTCCTGTATAAAATTGCAATGAACTCAAATATTGATTGAATCTGTTCTGACTCTCAATCATTGTCCCCGAGATTATTCCCTGAAGACTTTGAAGCAACTCATCGGTATAAGATATAGCCGCCTGTCTGACACTGTTGGCCTCATTTCTTGCGTCATATACAATATTGTTGGCTTCCATTCTTGCATATTCCAATATTTTATCTGATTCCGCATATGCAGTCTGCATAATTTGATTTTCATTTACAAGTTGTGACTTTAACTTGTTTGCCTCGTTCATTATAGCATCAGACTCTTTTCTTGCGCTCAGAACAATTGCATCAGCCTTTCTCTTTGCCTCATCCCTTATGGAATTGCTTTTGAATATTTGCATCAAGTATAAGCTTCTCAGCTCTGTTTTTTTGCATCTGTTAAAAATGCTGTCCTTATTGCTGATAACTTTTTGTGACTGTGTGACCTCCTCAGGTATCTCCTGTCTCAACTCGTTCAATAAGGCTATAAATTCTTCTTTATTTACCTTTATTATTGAATTGGACAGTGCAACGGTTTTACACCTCTCCACAAACTCTTCTATCTCAGTTATCACCTGTTCAATTCTACTCATGATCTCTCCTCAAACCTTTTTCAATCAATCTTTTCGTTACCATTTCTCTGATATGATCTCTTACAAAATGACTGATATCTCCATTATATACCGCAATTTCCTTAACAATACTTGAACTCAGATATGAGTATTTCAAGCTTGAACTAAGAAAAAAACAGTTTCCAGATTCGGTGCAATTATTTTTATTTTGTCTGAGCCAATTGTAATTCATATTCAAAGTCTGTAATTACTCTAAGTCCTCTAACCAATATATTACAATTTTGCTCATGTGCAAAATCCACCAATAATCCTGCAAATTCTAAAACTTCCACATTAGGCAAATGTCCCACTACACTTTTTATCATATCCACTCTTTCAGCAGGTGTGAAAAGAGGATCTTTGGTGTTATTGATAAGTACTCCCTACAATAAGCTTGTCAAACATCTTTGATGCTCTTTCAATAATATCGATATGTCCGTTAGTAATAGGATCAAAACTTCCCGGATAAATAGCTTTAGCCATAGTCACCCTCGCTTATGCATAAAAATATGTTTATTAGACTTATACTCTTTGACCTTATCTATATACCAATCCTTTTGATAAATGTGTGGTATCAGTCTTAAATTCTTCTTCAATTATAACCAATGTATGCTCATCAATCAATGTGGAATTTATTAAAATATCTAAACATTTATCTTCAAATCCCTTTTGATATGGCGGATCGATAAAAAAACAATATCAAATCTTTTGCCATGAGTTTTTATCTTTTTCTAAATTTGCTTCAAAGCTTCCCTTCAGTATGGTAGCTTTATCTATCAGCTTTGTGTGCTCAAGGGTTTTCTCTTATACACCTTATAGCCTCTCTGTCTATATCACAAAAATATGCTTCTTTTGCGCCCTGCTTAAAGGCCTCAATACCTATTCCGCCGCTTCCGGCAAACAAATCAGGAAGGTGGCGTTATAAAGTTCATTTGAAATCATATTAAATAATGTTTCTTTTTATCTTATCGGTAGTAGGCCTTGTGGAAGTACCCTTTGGCGTTTTTAAAATAAGACTTCTTGCAGTTCCCGAAATTACTCTCATTTATTACTGTCCTATTTCAACAGCGGATTTGATTTCTCCTGCCTGTGTAGTGTCACCTATAGGCTCTACAGTAGCCTCTGTTGCACTGCTCTCACTTGAAGATGAGGATTCTGTAGTTGCAGGAGCGGCGACAGTCGGTGCCAAATTATAGCAAAGTACAGGAAAACCGCTGTCAACGTAATCGTATAATTGCTTTGCTATTGCAGGCGGAAGGTTTACACAACCGTGTGAACCTGAAGTCCTGTATATTTGACCTCCAGCTGATCTCCACGGTGCATCATGAGAAACCGATACCTCCGTTAAAAGGCATCCAATAATCTACCGGAGTTGAATATCCTTCACCCTTTAAAGTCGCATTTCTGGTCTTATAAGTAAGCGGGAATGCACCCGGAGGTGTAGTCCAGTTCTTTGCAACATTGCCCGATACAAAATCACTCTCAAGTACCTTTGAACCGTTCTTTATTACAAACATATGCTGAGTTGTAAGGTTTACTTCAACATATGAATTGCCGTAGTCATTCTCACCGTGTGAAGCCGCTTTTCTTGAGAACTCAGGTTCTCTCTTTGTGGTCTCACCTGCCTCGATAAGAGATTTTATAGTTGCCTTTTCCTTTTCGGCATCAACTTTCCATCCGTATGATCCACCTGATATTGTTACAGTAGGACCGTAAGATGTCTTCAATGTTTTCGGCTTACCTATAGTGTTATAAGCATTTGAAATTGTCTTTACAAATGAAGCAACTCCCTCATCCGATATATTTACAGATCCGTCACTGTTCACAGTTAACCATTTATGTATAGTATCGCCGTTCAAAACATTGAGCTTATCATATGAAATTCTGGCAGATATATACTTGTTCAGATTTGTAAGTGCAAGGTTAAGTGTAGGGTCGTCCGATCTTTTTGCCGGCTTTTCATACAAGTCGTTTTCTTCATAGTCAAGATTTATATCATCGTTTAAAACGATGAGCTGACTCTTTATATACTCTTTCGCCTTCTTTACATCAAGTGTATTTCCCTCGACTTCAGGTATGATGGAGTATCCCGAACCCTGAACAAAATCGGAAATTTTTCGCATCTACAGGCGCAACAAATTTGGACTCGTCAAACGCTCTCAGTTTTGAAACGGTATCCTCAAACTTGTTGTCATCCACCGTAAATGAGGATTTGATTTTCAAGTCCTTTTCACCGCTCATATTTGCAATCCATGCCATACTGTTTTTGCTGATGTAATAAATCCTCAAGTGAAGAGTCCTCAACAAAAGGCAAGACCTACATCACTTCCCTTTATTATCTCATCATTATTATCTCTTGATCTTATTTTACTCTCAAAATTATCTATCTGCTTGGACATCACCTGTCTGACTTCATCAACAGTTTTTCCCGAAGCATCTATGCCGTTTATTATTGTATGTGGGAAAAAAATTTTGTTCTGTAAGTGTTTGCTTTTACAGTATAGCAACCCGCTATGAATACAATTCCAAGCACCGCCACACCGAGTGCAAACTTATTTCCCTTCTTCTCTTTTTTACCTCTTTTTCTTGGTTCTTTTTTATTCTCAGCCATACTACTCCTATTAAAGTGCTAACTTTTTATAATGTAAATCCATGTAGTTATTTATTCTTTCTTCAAGCTTTTTACTTTCTTCTTCCCCTATATTCTCGCTTTTGCACCATATCCACAGCTTTTTGCCATCTCAAATATATCATTGTCATTGTATATATCCGCAATTCCAAAATCAAGTTCTCCGCTTTGTGCAAGACCGAAAAAGCTCTCCCGGGCCTCTTAAAACAAGATCCCTTGATGCAATATAAAATCCGTCATTAGAATTTCCTATGATTTCCAGTCTCTTTTTTGCAATATTTGAATTTGAAGTTCTGACAAATATGGCATAAGATTGTAATTCGCTTCTTCCGACTCTGCCTCGAAGCTGGTGAAGAGTCGCAAGTCCGAACCTTTCAGCATTTTCAATCATAATAACTGTTGCATTAGGCACATCCACACCAACTTCGATTACAGTTGTAGAAACTAAAATATCTATCTCTTTATTTACATACCGAGACATTATATCATCTTTTTCTTTCTGTTGCAGTCTCCCATGTAACACTTCTATCTTACAATTTTGTGAAAATTTATCTGCTATTTTCTTACTGTACTCTATTACATTCTCCGCCTCGATGTTCTCACTCTCTTCAACCATGGGACAGATTATATATGCCTGATGGCCTTTACCTATTTCAAGTGATATATGTCTATAGGCTTTTTCCCTGTCATTTTCCGTTATAACAGCATTCTTTATAGGTAATCTGCCCACAGGTTTTGTTTCTATAGTGGAAATATCCAGATCACCGTAAAGTATAATTGCAAGTGTCCTCGGTATCGGTGTAGCCGACATTACAAGTACATGAACATCCTCTCCCTTATCTGAAAGAGTTGTTCTTTGCCTTACACCGAAGCGATGCTGCTCATCTGTTACTACAAGTCCGAGATTTTTAAATTTTACATCTTCTACAAGCAGAGCATGTGTACCTACTACAATATCTATCTCACCGGCTTCTATTTTTTCATAGACTGCCAAATGTTCTTTCTTTGTCATAGAACCTGTTAGAATCCCTATTTTAGGAGGATTTTCCAATTTCCCCAAGGTCTCCGACATGGATTTAAAATGCTGTTTTGCCAAAACTTCAGTAGGCACCATAACAACACCTTGAAATCCCGATTTTACAGCCATATATAGGCATATCAAAGCTGCTACCGTCTTTCCCGAGCCTACATCTCCCTGTATCAATCTATTTGTAACCACACCGCTTGACATATCATTTAAGATCTCCTCTATCACATTATTTTGTGAATCGGTTAACTCAAACGGCAGAGTGGACTTTATTTCTTCCAAATATTTGATTTCTTTTTGATACTATATTCTTTTGACTTTTAATTCTAAGTCTTTTTATTTTTTTCAAAAGTTTCATTCCATATAAGAATCTGAAGAAATCATCAAAATGCCAGCCTTTTTAGATTCAAAAAGACTTGACTTACTTATAGGATCATGAATATTTCTTATTGCTTTATTTCTGTCTTCCAAGGAAAAACTCTTTTAGTATGCTCTCAGGTAAGTATTCTTCAAAAATCCTTATCATCTATATATTCAAAAAGCTGATTTTATCAGCTTCTCCATTGCATTATTATTTAATACCGGCCGTAAGTCCATATATAGGCTTAAAACTGCCTATCTTTCTCTTTCATATTCATCTACGGTATAAATAGTAGGATGTTCAAGTGTATTCTTGCTTCTCTTTTGAGAATTTACCCCACGAAAAATATAGCTCTCCCCCTGCTTTAGAGTTGCCCTAAGGTATGGGGAGTTATACCATATTACATCTAATACATCAATAAAGTCTGTAACTTTCGTTACGGCTATTTTTCTGTTTGGACCGGTAAGTGATATACTCTTAGTGATTGTAGCCTTTATAACTACTTCCTCATCCTTGTTTTACTTCGGAAATTTTTGTAGGAGCTTTGTATTCCAGATATCTTATCGGATAATGTTTTCAAAAAGATCTTTGACAGTCTTTATATCAAGCTTTTTCCAAATATTCTGCTGTTTTTTTGCTCCTACGCCCTTTATATTTTTTTACAGATATATCTATCAAGCCGACCTCCTTACAAAGTTTTAACTAGGTCGCCAAATCAGATATTTGACAGACCTAGTTATTAAAAAAATCTTATTCTACAGATATGAAATAGTAGTAAAACAGGCTGTCCCTCCAAAATGTAATTCAAACTCTACATTCTCATATTTGCCAACCAATTCGTCACATAATTTGGTAGCATCCTCTTCACTTACTTCCTCACCATAGTAAAGGCATACCAATTCACTTGAATCATCAATCATATTTGCAAGTGCCTTATCTACAGCTGAATCAATACTCTTATCAACACCTATTATTCCACTGTCTCCCAATGCCATCACATCATTTTCATGTATTTCAACATCGTCTATAGTGGTATTTCTCACCGCATAGGTTATCTGAGCCGACTTCACATTTGAAATCTCTTCGGTAGCATTTTCAAGATTTTCCTCAGGCTTCTTTCCTCTGAAAGACTTATCATCGCTGTGATTCCCTGAGGAATAGTCTTGGTAGGTATTACTACAACCTTCTTATCTTCCACTATCTTAGCCGCCTGCTCAGCCGCCAAAATAATATTTTTATTATTAGGTAATATATATATAGTCTCGGCGTTCAAATGCTCTACGGCATTCAAGATGTCCTCAGTACTCGGATTCATTGTCTGTCCGCCTTCAACAACCACATCAACTCCTATTTCTTTAAATATTGATGTAAGGCCGCTACCTGCACTGACGCTTATAACTCCCATTTTCTTTTTCTGCTTTTGAGATTCAAGGTTTGATCAACTCCCTTGATAACTCTCTCTCTATGCTCTTCACGCATATTGTCAATCTTTAAATTGGTAAGCTCTCCAAAAGTCAATCCTCTTTGAATGGCAAGTCCCGGATCATTTGTATGCACATGAATCTTAACCACTTCATCATCAGCTACACATACAAGTGAATCACCTATTGAAGTAAGGAATTCTTTAAACTCCTCTTCATCCTTATCTGTAAATTCCTTATTTAAATTTACAATAAACTCTGTACAATATCCGAACTTGATATCTGAAGTATCGATATCCTCTCTTGCGGCACCGTTTGCACCACCTTCAGACTTTGTTGAAAGTACCACATCACCAAGCTCTATCACATTTCCCTTAAGACCTTCAAGTATACCGTGAAGTATAACCATAAGCCCCTGACCGCCTGAGTCTACCACTCCGGCTTTCTTCAGTACAGGCAACATCTCAGGTGTTTTCTTTAAAGTCTCATCACCATATGCCAATACAGCTTCCAAAAATGCGATAATATCATCATATTCATCATGTATTTCAAGGGCCTTTTCTCCCATTGCTCTTGCAACTGTAAGTATTGTACCCTCTTTCGGCTTCATTACCGCCTTATATGCAGTCTCACTTGCCTTATCAAATGCAAGTGCAATTTCAAACACATCTACAACAGGTGACTCCTTTAATATCTTGGCTGCACCTCTAAAAAGCTGTGAAAGTATAACACCTGAGTTTCCTCTGGCACCACGCAGTGACCCTGTGCTATCGCCTTGCACATAGATGCAATGTCATCGCCTTCTTCAGCCGCCAATGTCTTTGCCGCCGACATTATTGTCATTGTCATATTTGTACCGGTATCTCCGTCAGGAACCGGGAACACATTCAGTTCATTTATCCATTCTTTTTTTGCTTCTAAGCTTTTTGCTCCTGTTATAAAAGCACTCTTTAGTGATTGTGCATCAATCTGCTCTAGACTCACAAAAAATCCTCCTTAGTCTATTATTCGTACACCTTCTACGAATATATTTATTTTCTTTACTTCCATTCCGGTAAACTTCTCTGCCTTATACTGGATAGTCTCTATTAGATTTTTGAGTTATAGCACTTATGCTAAGTCCATACGCAACTATGATATGAAAATCCAAAAATCAACTTATTATCCTCTATTTTTACACTGATGCCCTTTGTGAGATTTTCTCTTCAAAAGTCTTGATATACCGTCTGTTACAGAAACTGCCCGCCATACCAACTATACCGAAGCATTCAACCGCCTGTATTCCTACATAGAATGCTATAACATCCGGATTTATGCTTATCTGACCAAGATTTGTATTGATTTGACCTTTGTTCATATAACCCTCCAATCATTTTATCGTCAAAAGACTTTATACTTATAGATATTTTTAATATCTCCCAAATATGCTATTGAGGGTACATAACATATCTAAGATACTTAATCATAACATTTTTATAATAAAGACAATGCAAGCTTTTATTTTTGTCAAATCGATTATACTGAAAATCGGTATAAATTTTTATTCCACAATATAGTTTTTGTAGTACAATAGAAACATCATTTTTAGAAGGTTTTTTATGGAGTATAAATTCAGCAAAAAAATAAAAGATATTTTCTTTCTGGGCATCAGAGACGGTATTCCGATTGCTCTCGGATACTTTGCCGTATCATTTTCACTTGGTATAATGGCTACAAAATCAGGGACTGTCTCCTTTTCAAGGGACTAATAGCAAGTTTTCTAAACAACGCCTCTGCAGGAGAATATGCCGGCTTTTTCAATGATTGCCGTATCTTCAACACATATGAAATCGCCGTTATTACTCTCATAGCAAACGCAAGATATCTTTTTAATGAGTATTGCCATGAGCCAGAGAATAAGAAAGGATACACCTCTTCACCATATATTTATAATCGCACATATGCTGACAGATGAGGTCTTTGCCGTATCCATTGCAAGACCCGGAGATATAAATCCGTACTACACCTTCGGTGTAATGCTTGTCGCCTCGCCTGCATGGTCATTCGGTACTTTCTTCGGTGCAATAGCTGGGAAATATATTGCCTGTGAGGTTGGTTTCAGCTTTCAGCGTGGCGCTTTACGGAATGTTTATTGCAATAATAGTTCCTGCAGCAAAGTCCGATAAGATAATACTTTGCTTTGGTTATTATAAGCTTTTCACTCAGCTATATATTCTCCTTTGAGTTTTTCCATATATCTGAGGGAATAAAAACAATACTTTTTAACCGTAATAATATCTGCTCTCGGGAGCAATATTCTTTCCTTTAAAGAACGGAGTAGCCGATGAATAAATGGATCTATATTTTTTTATAATGTTTGCAGTTACCTATATGATAAAGGGTTCTTCCTCTTACAATTATAAGAAAAAAAGATTAAAAACACCTTTATCAGATCTTTTTATACTATGTACCCGTATGTAACTCTCTCGGTAATGACTTTTCCCTGCAATATTAAATGCTACAATGTCAAAAATCAGCAGCACTTATAAGCTTTATTGTAGGAATTATTGCAGCGTGGTTTTGGAGCAAATCTTTTAAAGGTTGCACTTCTATGTTGCAGTCTTGTACTAATTATTGAATATTTTTATTGTATAAAATATAGGGCCGACCTTTGTCGACCCTTATCTTTATCCTCTAAATCTGTATCCAACACCCCAAATAGTCTCTATAAATTGAGGTTTTGAACTGTCCTGCTCTATTTTTTCTCTGATATTTTTGATATGTACGGTAACTGTTGAAATATCACCCATTGACTCAAGCCCCCATACTTCTTTAAAGAGATCTTCCTTTGAATATACCTTGTTCGGATGTTTTGCAAGGAAGTAGAGTATATCAAACTCTTTGGCAGTCAGTGTTTTCTCTTCTCCATAGCCCCAAACTCTTCTGGAGCCTGCATCTATCTTCAAATCTCTGATTTCTACAATGTCCTTATTTGCCGTTAGAACACCTGCCAACCTGTCATATCTGTTAATATGTGCCTTTACTCTTGCCACAAGTTCACTGGGGGAAAAAGGCTTGGTCATATAATCATCCGCTCCCAGTCCAAGTCCTCTTATCTTGTCAATATCATTCTTCTTTGCACTGACCATGATAATAGGTATCTCTTTTACAGCTCTTATCTGCTTACATATCTCATATCCGTCAACTCCGGGCAGCATCAAATCCAATAATACCAACTCATAGTTTTCATTTAACGCTCTTCCAAGTCCTTCTTTACCGTCAGTTGAAATATCGACCTCAAAGCCGGATATTTCCAAATAATCCCTTTCCAGCTCAGCTATACTTACTTCATCCTCTATTATAAGAACTTTGCCCATTTTATATCTCCTACTTCTTTAACTCTATGCCAACCTCAGTTCCTACACCGGGTTTAGACATAGCTACAACACTTCCTTCATGATTTTCTATTACTTTTTTTACAATAGAAAGTCCTATACCGCTACCTCCAAGTTTAGTATTTCTTGACACATCACTTCTATAAAATCTCTCAAATATATGCGGCAAATCTTTTTCATCTATCCCTCTGCCGTTATCCGAGATTTGTATATTTATTGCATCCGACGTTTCTGTGACTCTAAAATGAATTTCAGGCTCTTCCTTGTCCATATATTTCACAGCATTTGAAACGATATTGTTTAAGGCTCTCTTTATCTGCTCCTTATCCATATCTATAACAGTATTTCGACCTACATTAACTATATACTCAAATTTTGATTTTTATTGTTTCAAGTTCCAGATACAAATCCTTTGCATAGTCATCAAAAAATTCTTTTTACATAAATCTTTTTCGTATTTATAGGACATGTGTTTTTCTGCAACCTGAGAATAATACAGCAACTCGTCAATCAATGAAGTCATATCATTTGTCTTATTATATATGTATTCAGGTAATCTCTTGTCTTTTGAGGTGAGGAGGCAACACCGTCAAGTATTCCCTCCACATATCCTCTTATTGCTGTAAGCGGTGTCTTTAAATCATGAGAAATATTACTTACCAGCTCTTTTGCCGCATCTTCGGAGCTTTTTTTCTTCTTCATCTTCCTTTAACTTGATTCTCATTCTCTCAAAATCATTATATAAAAAAAGGAATTTCCGAAAAATCTTTTTCATCCAATTGATAGTCCAAATCTCCGTCTGCTATCCTCTTTGTGGCAGTTTGCAATTTATCCAGAGGAACAAGGATCCTTTTATAAATCCAAACCCACATAACAACCGCCACAATATCTATTATGGTTACAAGAATGGTAAGCCAGATACCTATATTACCCGTAGTATCATAATTCATACTGTATATGAGAAGTATAGACGGTATGATTATTATAAGGCAAAAATATCGAAAATAAACCGGAGCCGATTTTTCATCAGATAGCCTTCTTAAGTTCTTCTACCTTTATCAAGTCTTTCCCATGGAAGACTCAAATCATCTCTTCCAAAATGTCCGTATGCCGCAGTCTGCTTGAAAATAGGCTTTCTAAGATCAAGCATCTTTATGATTGCGGTAGGTCTTAAATCAAAATGCTTTCTGATAAGCTCAACTATTGCACTGTCACTTATCTTTCCTGTTCCGAATGTATCTACTGAAATAGATGTAGGATGAGCCACACCGATAGCATAAGATAACTGAATCTCACATTTCTTTGCAAGTCCTGCAGCTACTATATTCTTTGCAACATATCTTGCAGCATAAGCTGCCGATCTGTCCACCTTTGTACTGTCCTTACCTGAGAAAGCACCGCCACCATGTCTTGCATAACCGCCGTAAGTGTCTACTATTATCTTTCTTCCTGTAAGTCCGGAGTCTCCGTGAGGTCCACCTATAACAAATCTACCTGTAGGATTTATAAAGTATTTTGTATTCTCATCGACCATATCCTGTGGAATTATTTCATCAAATACATATTTCTTTATATCTGTATGAATCTGCTCCTGCTCCACATCCTCATCATGCTGTGTAGAAAGTACAACTGTATCTATTCTTACAGGCTTACCTTCCTCATCATACTCTACTGTAACCTGTGTCTTGCCGTCAGGTCTAAGATACTTAAGTGTACCGTCTTTTCTTACCTGTGTAAGTCTCTTTGCAAGATTATGTGCAAGATATATAGGGTATGGCATAAACTCTTTTGTTTCATCTGTAGCGTATCCGAACATAAGTCCCTGGTCACCTGCACCGTTGTCCTCATCCTCTTTATCAATATGCTCTCTTGACTCAAGCGCCTTATCTACACCCATTGCTATATCACTTGACTGCTCATCAAGTGCTACAAGCACACTGCAGGTGTCACAGTCAAAGCCGTACTTTGCTCTGTCATAACCTATTTCTCTTACAGTTTCTCTAACTATCTTTTGAATATCAACAGTTGCCTTTGATGAGATTTCTCCCATTACAAGTACCATACCTGTAGTTGTAGCTGTCTCACAAGCCACTCTTGAATTCGGATCCGCACTTAAATATGCATCCAATATTGCATCTGAAATCTGATCGCACATCTTATCAGGATGTCCTTCAGTAACTGACTCTGAAGTAAAAGTCTTCTCTCTTCCATTTTTCTCCTATCTTTTACACTTATATATAAAAAGTCCACCAAATGGTGGACTAAGGCTTCCACTCATTGCTCGATTTCTCGCTCAGGTTGGCACCTTCCTAAAAGGGGTTGCCGTGACATCACAGATCCTTAACTCTCCGTCACTCTTAATAAGTGTATATGTATATACCCATCAGGGCAAATTTATTTTGTTGCAGTTATAGTATACCATTTTCATATAGTTATGTAAATATGGTATTTTTCATACAAAGCTATTCATATACTACCTGAATCCGTGAAGTTCCTGATTTATGAATCCGGTATTTCCTTATAAATACTGGTGTTTCTCATACTTTTGTGATATATATTTTTCACCTATAAGGTGTAGAAAAAAATCGTGATACAATACTCTTGTAAATACTCTGATTTAGGGAGCGAAATATCATGAAAAACAATAGTCGAATGACTCTTGCCAATAACAACATTTTCGTCGAAAATACCGACGAGCGTATCATCCCTGCCCGTGGGTTGGTGGTCATCTACGCAATTATTGGAAAGAGTAATTTTGCAAAAAGGCTCAACCACATGGATGTTACAGAAAAGCATTCTCAACATCAGATTAAGAATAGTGATATCGTCCTTATTTACATAGGAATGCTTTGTATGGGAAAACCTTATTTTGAGGGCAGTCAATGAGATGGATGACAACAGAGCTTTTTATTAGTCTACATTGGGAATCACCGAAATATCCCTTCAGATGAAACGCTTCGTCTGCGCATTGATGACATTGGCGACAGTCTGCGTATCCTGATTATTGATGAGAATATCCAGATGCTCCTTGCTAACAAAATTCAATCTGCTGCCCTTTTCCAATGGTTTCGTACTGTTAATTGATGTAACACCAATTGATAATTCAAACTCCGGCAAAGAAGGAGTTTCTCATACCTATAAAGGATATGATTGTTATGCTCCAATGATGGCCTACATTAGCACTGAAGGTTATGCAATCAATTTCAAACTCCGTAGTAAAGGGAAACAGCATTGTCAAAATGGTACCGTAGCATTCCTTCAAGATACAATCAAGTTCTGTAAAAAACTGACTAATAAGCCTCTTCTCATTCGTCTGGATTCAGAAAGTGGTTCAATTGATAACGTTACTATTCTCATTCAAAGAAAGGCTTTATTTTATCATTAAACAAAATCTTCGCTATGAAAGTAAAGAAGAATGGTTTAATATGGCAAAGTAGCATTGCCAAAACGTCACCACTCCCAGTGAAGTAAAAACTATCTATACTAGGAAGTGATTGGAAAACTGTCACAAGTAAACAGTTCAAACAGGAATTCACTTTTATTATGTTTCTGGTCGATATCAAAGTAGAAACCTGGTGGACGAATCCTGGAGAAACAGACTGGGAAATCATACTCCTTTAATTTGATACCAATGCACTTGTTTTAGAGTTAACCATCATTGCTACAACATTTTGTGAATGCTTTTCCAGGGAACAATTTGAGGGTCGTGCTCCATGCCAAAAACGTGATGTGAAAAAAACGTCAGATGCGTATGGTAATCAGCAATTTGATCATGATGGTAAGCAATATCACAGCACACGCACGACAATTAATCCTGAATTATTCACAATACAATGTTTTAGTTAATTACCGTGCTATAAAACCTTTAAACTTAACCCATGACGCTATAACTGACTTAATACACCTAAAAATGGGCGGACTTCCCCTAGGTAAGGTTTACAAGTAGTTATTAAGCTGTCAAGGTTCATGATTAGTTGTTATTCAAGCTGTATACATAGCTTGCCGATATTGGGTGGGTCTCATAGAACTCATCCTTATATGGGCAACCGCTACACAGCTTGAATGTTATATACCTTGCTGAACGAATTACTTTTGCAGCAATCTTTAGCAGTTTTAGACGGACAGTATCAATACGTTGTTTTCTCATGTTTGTAGATAATGCCAATCGTCTAAACCAATTAAATATATTATAAGCAAGTGCATGTATTTGGAGCCTGTTGGCATTTACAATCCTTGTATGACTGCTGACAGAGGCAAAGTTAAAACCTGTTTTACTTTCCTTTATGAAGTTTTTCCATCAAGCCTCTTTTACAATAGAACTTGATTAGATATTCAGGGGATGACTCCATGTTTGTAACAACAAATGTATACATATATGTCATTTGGTTTTCAGGTTTTTCAACTTTACAGACAACACGTCTTTCATAAGGCCAAGGTCCGGCTTGATACATGAACTCACCATAAGCTACAGCATAATCTACTTTGTTATTTTTTGTGATTTCATCTACAAGATATGATGCCTTATCACGAAGTACAGCATTTTCTTTCAAACGAATTACATAGCCGGTACCGTTTTCTTCACACTGTTTATATAAACTCGGCGTTGCAAAGCCACTATCTCCGCGAAGGAGAAGTTTAATTTCCGTAAAGTCTTCAAGATATTCATCAAGTATAGGGCTGAAGAAAGTCCACAACCCTGTACTTGAATACTGAGTTCCATCCCGGAACTGAATTTTAATTAAATCTCCGGTAATTCCATCGTAGCAAACAAGCGGATGGTAACCGTTACTTTGATAGTGAAAGTTAAATGCTCTTCCTTCCTGCTTGCCGTAGGCATTAAGAAGTGTTGAATCCAAATCTAAAATGATAGCTTCAGGCATCTGAATGCTATAAACTTTCTTTCGAAGAATTTGATTTATTGAAAGGAACTTATTCAAAGAATCCTCATCCATTCGATTATGAAATCTTGAAATAGTCGGTTGTGATGCTAAAGTTCCTTTATTAAGCACTGCTTTAAACACAGGATCATTTGTAAGTTCATCTGAAGTGTCATCTTCAAAATAGCCTGCAATGATCATATATATCATCTGAAGAAGATTTTCTTTATCAGTATGATAACGTAATAATGCAGAATCATTGGTTTTAAATGATTGACTTAAAAAGTTTATCAATGCCAAGTTTACTTACGAATTCTTTTTATAAAAGTAAGCCTGCATCGGAGGATAAATCGCCTCCACCGAAATTAATTTTAATTTTTCTATTGCTTTCAAGTGATAAGGTGTTTACAATACTCATAGAGGGCTCCTTTGTGTGATTTTTGAGTTTTAGCACCTTAATTTTACCACAAATGGATTCTCTTTTTTTACTCACTTGCTAAGCAAAAGGAAAAAAATTTAGTTAAAATATAGTAATTACGTGGCTTTCAACCACTTTAATGGCTTTGTCATGAATAATCTAGGCTATATTATAACTTTATTGTTTATTCACGTTTATAATGTACTTTAACGCAGTAAGTACATCATCTGTACTTGATCCAAAATATACAGTAATTCCAGTTCCACCTTTTTAGAGTGATTCTCACTTCATCTCCAAACTTAGATACATTAGCTATATTATTGTAATAGATTACTCCATTATCTGTATTTAAATAGTTGCTATAAATACAATCCCTCAAAAATAATATACCCTCACTTTTTCTAAACCATCCTGTTCCTACGGTCTCATCAATTGCTAAAACATCATTAATATCTACAGAATTAGCATATGAGTTTATGGCATCAATTATTTCTTTTTGTGCATTATTTGGCGTTTTAAGTCTCAAGTATTTTTAAATTATGCCTTAAATAGTTTATCATCTTCTCATTTAACTCAATTTGTTTATTAGTTACCTCTTTTTTTCATTAGTAGACATTTTATTAATTATCTCTACAAACTTAAAGATATACGAATTAGAGAAAAACACATTATCTTGCTCAGGATTAAGCATTATTCCCACAATTTCTTCTGATTTATATTGTATAAGCTCATAAACTGTTGAAAATGAGAAAATATGCAAACTATTTTTCCTCACTATTTCCATTTTTGACATTGTATCTCCAAGCAGTCAATCTATCCGTAAATATCAATAATTCCTTTTTATTTGTATTATTGGTATGACAAATGAAAAGCATCATCCGGTACACTTTTTCCCTTCCATCACCTTTGATTTTTCTAAAAATATAAATACCTGTCTTGACAGTAGTCGAATTAAAAACCTCTAATTTTTCGTTACTATTCACTGGTCCTTCAATTATTTTAATAATATCTGAATTGTCAGGCTTATAAGAGGATTTTTCTTCACTCAATAATTTCTCTACCTCTTTTTACAGTTTGAAAATCTATTTTTTTGTCGGATCTTTTTATTATTTCTTTAGTGATATCTATATAAGTACTCAATATTTTCTCCATAAAGGATTGTTTACTTCCTGCTTTCTAGTATTTTTGTCCTATAACATAGTATACTTCAGCCAAATTAATTTTATATATAATATCATCTTTTATTTTTACACAATCGCATATTTACTGTTGCACTTTTTCAAACCACTCTAATGCTATCAATGCACTGCAATAAACATTTTTACATCTCTGATAATAATTTCCTATTGCACCATAAAAAGCTCCTCTAATAAATAGCTGTCTTTCCTCCTCATTGCATCCATCCTCTCCAAATATATCATGAAATATTTTTATATATTCCTTTACAAGTTCTTCTCTTATATCTCCTTTATTAATAAAACTTATAGCTAAATCATTACATTCTACAAATATTTTTTTAATAAATCTCTGCTGAGTCATCAGCTAGTAACTTTATTGCTTTCTGTGTATATTCTATTAGAAGTTCCATTGCTATATCTCTACTTGATTGAAAATTAGATCTTGTAATTTTATCAAAAATTGTAAGAACTGTAGTAAAAAGTTCTCGATATCTGTTTTCTGTAGGCTCTTCATATAATTTTTAATACAAGGTTTTGTAAACATCTTTTTATTTATTTTTCTTATATGTATTATATTCATCTAAACTTATGTATCTAATATAATCACCCATATCAAAAATTGTCGTAGGTATTGCTCCTTATCAGCAGGTAATCCAAAAAGTAATGTATAAATATAAATTTATATCCATACTTTTTATGAAACCATTTCATCATATTACAATGAACTTCATAAGATGACTTATATCCCTTTTGTATTTCACCGGCTATCACATATGCCATCAAGTATGTTCTACCTGCTGCTGAAATTTCTGCATACAAAAAATTATCCCAATAAACTTTTGATTCAATATTTTTGTCTTGCCCTTTTCAAACTCTTTAATTGGGTCACCACTTACTTCTAAGATTTCTATGGCTTTACTTATAAATTCATAAGCTCTCAAAAAAATGTGGATATGTTTTTATACATTTTGTTCTACAGTAGCCACATTGAAGTATCCACCTGAAATTGATCTCGTCAAGTCCAATGCATCAGGATTCTTTTCATAATAAGCTTCTCTACGTCTTAATCCTTCTTCATATGTTCTTAATGCATTATCTAAATCACCCAATCTACCATATATCTCTCCCATACAGTCTATATAAGGTAAAAATATGGTTCTGATTCCATGCATTCCATGACCTTTTCATCCATCATTTCAAGTCCTTCTTCACCTATAACTAGAGCATGCCTAAAGAGCATCATGATCATCATATCCCTTCATATGTATAAGAGTATTATAATATGACAAATAAAGTTCTAATTTGTCTTCGATACTGTCCGTACCATTTAGTCTGTTCTTTTTCAGTGTTAATTTTAATTCAGCATACTTATATGCATCTTTATGATTCAATATGTCATTTGAAAATATACTCAAGTTATTATATAACTCAGACCCAATATCATATTTCATATCTTCAAACATATCTTTATGCTTTTTAAAAATGTTTTCTACTTTCTTTAGTATTTCAATTATTACTTCTAAATCTTCTAACGTTCTTTCAAATTGTTTAGCTAGACTTTTTACTACAAACCAAAGGACTTCAATATATTCATTTTTCACTTGCATATTTCAATGTATCAATGATCCACACCCTTTATCCTGCAAGCTGATATCTCGACAAACTAGTGCAGCATTTATTATAAGCATTCTTTTTATCGTATTCTAATGCATACTTCTTCATAAAGTCGATAAATTTATCCTTATCATCTGATTGTATTATGTGATATATTAATTCAGAACTATATATAGGATCATTTTTCTCCCAATTTTTCCATATGATTTACCAAGTCTTTATTTAATCTTATTTTTCTGTTTTCTTTTTTTCAATTAATTTTCTATACCCATTTCGAAAAACACTTATGTAAAAAAATCATATCTTCCATCGCTTCTAACCTGAAAGTATTCGTCTAGAAAAATTTATAAATCTACTAAAATCCAGCTGACTCCAAGAATATGTAGCAATATTTGATAAATCTTCTACCCTTAATCCATATCTACTTAGAGCTATCATTTCAAAAATAATCTCTCCCAATTTGGGATTTATCCTTTTTCCAATCTCTTTAAATACATCTACAGATATATTTTTCAATATCTTTTGAGCACTTATTTAATAGTTCTACCTGATGTTTAGCAATAGCCACATTGGCATCTTCATTTGAACTATTGATTTTTTTCAAAATCTTCTGAATTCATCATGATAAAGCCTTGTAACAATCAAACTTATATATAATGGATTATCAGATTCTTCTATATTCAAAAATATTTCTAACTACCTCATGTGAAAGTTCTTTCCTCTGATATCTACAAATTCCATCTATAACTTTTTTTCTTTTTCTTCTTCTTCTAATGGCAGCAATATATGTGATATATTAATGTTTGTTTGAAAGTCCAAAGTACAGGTAATAAAAAAATTTTTACATTGTCTGGCATATTTTTAGGGTACAAAAACCAGATCATCTCTATTATCATCTTGATAGAGCTGATCTACTGCATCCACTAATATAAGAATCTTTTTATCTGTAGATTTAATCATCTCACATAAATCTAACATTCTATTTTTAATGATTCAATATCATCTTTTACATTTTTCATTTAATGTATCGGTATGTTTCATTCTCAATTGAGATTCTAAGAAATATATTTCTTTATCTAGTATATCAGCCGCATAACTTGTCTGATCTGTTAAACCTCCTATAAGTGGCAAAACTTCCATTCCATTTTGCTTACACTCATATGCAATTTTACTTAATAGTGTGCTTTTTCCACTGCCTACTTCTCCTTTACATATTATTAGATTTTTCTTCTCCGTTCTCAATACATGATATACACTTTTCAAAGTCCTGTTGTCTTGCCAAAAACATTCGTCTCTTGTTTATTACAAAATCCCAATGTCTTCCAACTTCTCTCTCAAATGGGGTGAGTTTATCATATTTCTCCCAATCATTAATTAGTACTTTTTCCAAATCATTTATAACTATATTTGAAAAAAAGCATCTATGTCATCTTTAACCGGAACACCATTTTTAATACGTAAAGAGTAGAAAGAAACTCTACAGTTTTTCAAGTCCTTTTATACGCTCTTTCAATTTATCAAGTCTTTTTAAACTTTCAGTATTTTTCAGTAGTGTATACAGTTGGAATATTATCTCCAACTATTTCTCTTATATATACTAATGCCCTTCTTTTTTTAGTATAGCCCCATATTCTATTTCAAGAGCTGTTATACTTTTTTTCTAAATCTTCAAGTTTAAGTTGTCTAATATTTGCTGCATTTGAAATTACATTGGCATCAGGAATCCAACCATATCTATCTCCCAAAAATTATAATCATTGGCGGATTACTTCTGTCAATTTCTCTAAAAACATACATCAAGTACCTTCTTAGCACACTCATCAGTATCCAATTCTTCTGTATTTATTCCCCATCTCAGATCACAGAAGTCTATTCTATCACCATGTGCATATGCTTTTTCATTTATAATCAGGGGCCACTGTATCACGAATCGCATCACGCTCCATTTGCATATCTTTTAAATGTACTTGAAACAAAAACTGTCCTCATATTATATTCCTCCTATCATATAAAAAAATATTTTTTTCAAAACATATAAGTTAACACTATTTTTATATCAATAGTGCTAATATAATTCAATCTCCTTAAGCTGCCTTCATCAAATGTATAGCTCTGTGTTATAAAGGGATAAGTTACTTCACTTTCATAATACCACGGATCTTCACTGTGAGCCGGATTTTTGATTATATGAAAGCTTTGTGCCGGCATAAATCCCTGTGCAAGCAAAAATGCCTTTTCTCCTACCTCATTTTTCACAGATATCCGCTACCATCACCACATGTCCCGGGCTTCCACCCTTTATAAAAAAATATCTCCTACTTTAAGCTCTGATATATCTACAGATCTTGATTCATTTTCCATAGACAGAGTGGACGAATACGAAAAAACAATTCGTAAATATTTTTTGAAAGTTTCCTCACTGTCATCATATGAAGCAACCTGCTCCCAATATGGCTTATCATTCGAAAACTTAACTCTATACCCCTCTTTCCAGTGATTATAATCGCATACAAATCCGTCTACAAAATGAAAGCTTATTTTATCATGTCTACCGCTCTTGTACAGATATTCAGCATATATTCTCATAATACTGTCTGCACACTGCTGTAAGTCTTCTTCCGCCACTTCCATAGAAAATACTGCAGCATGACCTTCTCCGCCCTTTTCCCTCTTATCAAAGTAATACACAGGAGTACCGTCAGGCTCAAGCGGATAATTCCCTATAAAATCTGCAAAGCTTCCCTTTGTCGCTTCCACCCTTTTATATCCCTTTGGAGTGATAAAACGGGTAAAAAGAGTATTTCCTTCGGGATTTATAAAATCTGAAAGTTTCACAGCACTTTCTTCAGTGTTTTCTTCCTTGCTCTCATTATCATTTGTTTTTGTATCATTACTATTTTCAACAATTGTGCTTTCTGCTTCCTCATTTGTGACGGTATTCATATTTTTTTACTCTTGCAACCCCCAGCATATGCAAAGCCATCATAATAAGCAGTAAATAAAATTTATTTCTCTTCATAAAATTCATCAATGTCTGTATACCCCTTTCAAACTCTTAAAAATCAGATCTATTTACTTTAAGTACTCCTCTATTTTTGTCTTCATATTTTTTTTAAAAAGTTCCCTTGAATAAACTTTTTCATTTTTTTGAGTCTCTAACTTCTTTCCAAAGGGTAGCTGCAACTTTTTAACTTATCAGAATAATTATTGCTATATTCATCTAAACAAAAAAATCTTTTTAGGAACTGATTCCATTGACAAGCTGAATTATCATACTTAGCGTAATCTGATTCACCATAATATACTTTCAGCATATCTTGTATCGTAAAGCTTAAATCATTTTCGGCTTTTTACTTTCCTCCAAGCTGTTGCCATATCAGCATTAAATTTAAATAGATTAACACCTGTTACAGCAGAAAAAAATAATCTCTAAATTTTTTTGATTAAAGGAAAAATCCACATTCAAGCAATGACGTATTTAAATTTATCGATTCAGTTTTGATTTTTTTGTTTACTTTCCTTACAGATTTTTCCACTCTATTTCCCTTAAAAAAATTGTTCTATAATTAAGTTCAGTTCTTGCTTTGTGCATCTATATTCCAGCCCAAGAGATTTACAAATTTGTGAAAGTTCTTCTCGATACCAATAATATCTGTTAAATTCTTCAAATGATTTTATATCTTTAAAATCCGGTCTAATATCTTTCATCATCCCTCCTCTATAAATACTGATTTATCTATAATATTTATCATAGTAAATAATCCAATTCAAAACTACATTTCAAATCACAACTCTTTTTGTATAATAGTACCTCTCACCTGTATAAGGATATTTTTTTCCAATGCAAACACTTCTTTATAACCATGCTTTTCATAAAATTTCGGTGCTTGAAAATTAAAAGTATCCACAAATGAATACTTACACCCTCTTTCTTTTGACTCTCTTTCCGCCATTTTTCAAAATTTTTGAACCAATCCCTTGTCCCACGTAAATCATCACTGACATATAAATATTCAATCTCAAGCCAATTCCCGAAAGTCTCCGCTACCATTCCTGCAACTAAATTCCCTGTTCATCTTCCAAATAAATATTAAGTGGTTCGCTTTTAGATGGTTCTCTATTGGATCTGTTGTATGATCTGATTAAATTTGCCAGTTCTTGAGTTCTTTTTCGATTCAATATTTTCTAATTTCAATTTCATACTGTATAAGTCCTTCGCTATTTTGTACTTCAATTTTTTTAAATTCTAATTACCGAGCTTAGCAAACATGGAATTGTTAATCTATAAGACTGTGGATTTTCTATTTCCTAGTAAATTTACTACTACTACTGTTCCTATAATTAAAACCGGAATGACAGTTGTTAAGGCTCCTAAGTGCATCCACTATTAAAGTCCATTCATCACCATAATTTTTTTCATCATCAGTATTTGAACAAATATTGACAATAAGCACAATGTAAAACTTAGAATTATTTTTTTCTATCTTTGTTTCCCTGTTTAATAAATGGAATTATCCAACTAACTAAACCCAAAATTAAACCGGTTAAAACATATAACATATAATATCCCCTTAACTTCAAATTTACCAAGACCAGTAAACCGGAAGTTGTAATTTAGTTTATAATCGTATTATTTTTATTAGCTATATCTTCTACAAACCTCTTATCGTGTTCCACAAATATGAGTGTAGGATTTGCTTCTTTTATAATTTCCTCAATCTGTATTCTTGATATTACATCTATATAATTTAACGGTTCATCCCAAACAAATATATGAGCCGGCTTTTGATAAACTTACAGCAATTAAAACTTTCTTTTTGTCCATCGCTATAGTTCTTCATATCCATTTCAAATAATTCTCTTGCAAAATCTAATTTTCTAAGAATTGTTTTTGCACAATGTTTCATCAACACCTTGCTCATGAATATACTTATTTAGACTACCCGTTAAATTTGATGTATCCTGAGGAATATATGATATTTTTAAATCACTTGCTAATTTTACATCACCTGAATACTCATGATGTAACCTTAATAAAATTTTAATCAAAGTTGATTTTCCGCTACCATTACCCCCATATATAGCCACTATATCACCTTGCTTTATCTCAAAACTCACATTACTTAATATCTGCCTTTCTCCATAATATGATGATAAATCGCAAACTGATATTAGAGGATTTTTGTGGTGATCTAACGGATGCAATAATAGTCTTTCCTTTGTTTCAATATCTTTTAGTAAATTTTGTTTTTCTTCTATTGCCTTATTTTGTCTATTCTCCAAATTCTTAGATTTTTTCATTAGCTTAGCTGATTGATGACCTATATGTCCCTTGTCCGGTTTTACGCCTGATACTTTCACACCGTTTTTAGTATTTTCAACTTTATCAGACCAAATTTGACTTTGTCTTGCAGCTTCTTTTAATCGTTTAATATCTTTTCTTAATTTCTCGTTTTCACTGATTTCAAATTGGTCTTTCATCAATTTATTTTCATACCACGATGTAAAATTTCCCGATTGTACATCAATAGAATTCCTGTTAATAGAAATAACATGATTGATACAGCCATCTAAAAAAATCTCTATCATGAGATATGAGCAAAAAAACCTTTTTTACTTTTCAAATATTCACTGACAATTTTTCTTCCGTCCATATCTAAATGGTTCGTTGGTTCATCTATAAGTAAAAACCATCTTCTCTTGTAAACAAAAATAGCTAAAAGGATTTTTTTGTTTGTTCTCCTTTAGAAAGCGTTTCAAAACTTTCTGTAAACAAGACTCTCATCTACATTTAGCAAATTAAGTTCTCTAAATAATTTCCATTCTTCCTCATCTGATATTAGTTCTTTATATAACTCAATAACGAACTTTTGAAGTATCACTTAAATCGGGTGGGAATTTAATAAAATCAACGCTTTTGCTGATTTTACCTTGATAAACTTCTTGGTTTAGAAGTAGCTTAAATAGTGTTGATTTTTCCAATTCCATTTCTTCCTATTAACCCTGTTTTTCCAGTTCGTATCAAATGAAAATGATACATTTTCAAATATAGGTTTTTCATAGCCATAATATGAGAAAGTAAGGTTTTTCAATTTTAATTGTTGACACAAAAACACCCCCTAAAATTGGAAGTTATCAGTTTGTAAATCTCAATAAATATCCATTTGGATCTTGGATCAAGAACTCCATCTGTATTTCTTCTATTCCGTTAACCAAATATACACTTTTAGTCAGTTTTTTTGTAAATCTCTAATTTTTTGTTTTTTTAACTAATGTATATAGTTTTTCAATATCATCAACTGCTATGGAAAAATTTATTCCTCTTCCTAAAGGATAAATTAATTCTCCTGTGTTCCACCCCTCATCATGAATTTGTTCAAACATAAACTGACTATCTTGAAAAGACATAAAAATAAATTTCTCTTTTCTGTCGTTCGTACTCTATTTTTAAATCCTAATTCTTTGTAAAAATTTTTTTAGTTTGAAGAATATCAAAAAAACTGATAATTCAGGAATCAAATTATTAAAAATCCATACCAACATCTCCTAAAAATTCAAATTTATCTATTTCGATAATTTAGCTGATTTAGTTGCAATATATGTTTTAATATTCATTTCATGCAACCTACCGGAACCGTTTGTATCTTCATATATATCAAGCAGAGTAAACCCTGCCTTTAATTGTCCACCTATCTGCTCAGTTATATTGTGAGAGAACTGAATTCCTGAATTTCCTTTAATCATATATTCTTTAGCCGCTTTATCTTTTAATGGATTAAAAGGCATTTTCCAAACAATTTCTTTTTCTTCGTCATCCACAATGTAGTTTATCTCATTATTTAAACCTGCAAGAAGAATTCCACCCTTTTTCAGAACTCTATATGCTTCGTTAAAAACATGTTGCACATCTTCAACATAACAGTTTGAAACAGGATGAAACACTATATCAAAAGTTTCATTTTCAAAAGGCAAAATTTTTGTCATATCACCTTCAATTGCTTTAATATTATAGCCCTCTCTTTCAGCAACTAAAAATTCGTTTTCTATTTGCTTTGAAGAATAATCAAGCACAGTGCATTCTGCCCCTAAAGCATTAAATATAGGCATTTGCTGACCACCACCTGATGCTAAACCTAAGATTTTCTTTCCTTTTAAATCTCCCAGCCACTCATGTGGAACCGGAAATGTAGGAGTAAGAAAAACTTTCCATTCTCCATTTTTCGCACTGATATATGCATCATGTGAAGTTGGTTTACCCCATTCCCAACCTTCCTCAACCCATCTGTCAATAGTTTCTTTGTTTATATCCTGATATGTTTTCATTATTTTACTTACCTCCATAACAACTAAAAATTCACTAACCTTGGTAAACCATGATTTAGCTATACTGTTTATCATAGTAAACAATCCACTTCCAAACTGCATTTCAAATCACAACTCTTTTGTATAATAGTATCTCTCCCTGTATAAGGATATTTTTTTCAATGTAAACACCTCTTTATAACCATGTTTTTTTCATAAAATTTCGGTGCTTGAAAATTAAAAGTATCCACAAATGAATACTTACAGCCTCTATTTCTTGACTCATTTTCCGCCATTTTCAAGATTTTTGAACCGATCTCTTGTCTCCGTAAATCCTCACTGACATATAAATATTCAATCTCAAGCCAATTTCCAAAAGTTTCCGCTACCATTCCTGCAACCAAATTTCCTTTTTCATCTTCCAAAGTAAATATTAAGAGGTTCATTTTTAGACTGTTCTCTATTGGCTCTGTTATAAGCTCTAATTAGATTTGCCAGTTCATGTGTTCTTTCCGATTCTGTATTTTCCAATTTCAATTCCATACTGTATAAGTCCTTCACTATTTTGTACTTCAATTTTTCAAATTCTAATTACCGAACTTAGCAAACATGGATTTATCTCTCCATGCGAACAAGAAACTCTATCGTGTCTTCTTCATATTTCTTTTTATTTGTAGTGTCAAAACCATGTTTCTTATAAAAATACTATTGCTTTTTACATTTTTCTAATACCCATAAAAAATCAACATCTTTTTCTGCTATTCCATATTCTAATAAATCAGCCCCAATAGATTTTCCTTGAAGAGTAGGTTCAACAAATAATCTCCTCACTTCCCGTTTTTCGATTTGAATAAACCCTTTTACAACACCATCATCATAAACCCAAATGCTATCCAATTCTTTTTGCAAAAACTTTCTACCATATTAAAAACTGTTAAATCTTCAAAATAGAAAGTATCTTCTTGAAATATCGGATAAAAATTCAGCCTATAGTTAAATACAAATATTTCGGCTATTCTCACTAAATCATCAACCGTTGCTTGTCTTATATAATTCATGCTTCACACCACCAGATTCAAATTTACACAGACTAGTAAACCTGGATTTCTTAATTACTTTTTAATAAACTTCCGAAAAAGGTGTCCTGTTATTTACATACTAAATTTTCAAATCCTTATTATTTAACATTCCACCAAACAGTGTATGATACAAATCCTTTGCTGATTCTTCTATCTTGGTAATACTTGAGATTTTTATTTCCTGCATCCTTCGATGATGCTCCACAAAGATAAAAAGGCTTCATTTTCCGTTCCATAGTCTATTGAAATATACCTATCATGATACTTTTTACCTGCAATCTTTATTTTTTTAAGTTAATGTTAGGGTAATCTCTTATAAAATCATCTAAAATACTTTTTTTGTAAGCATATCTTTATTTCTAACATTATCGCTAAATATGATGACTTCACATTATCTTTTTGCAGTTCTTAGCAGCTCTAATGTTTTTAAGCCTATGTAGTTATCTATCACAAAAATACTTTTCTTTGCAGACTTATATTTTTTTGTATAGGCAACATCCGCTTCAATCTTATCTCCATTCATCAAAAGGAAATGCTTATAGGTGTCCGGATCTATGAAAATTTTCCATCACTTTTTCAAATCTTCTTTAGTAGCCATTTGAGATTTTATTTCTGCAATATCCTTTGTATTTTTTTATTGGTTTGAATAGCAATTTGCACTAAATCTTTTGGACTGATAAAGTCTTGATTTTCAATAATAAAGTCTTTCATCTGCTTAAACATTCGTATTAATGCCTTGCTTTGCTTAACAGCAAGTTCTCCTCTTAATACAGTCATAAGCATATAAATACCCTGCTCTGTAAAAAGCATAAGGTGGTTTTCTACGACCGCCCCAACTTGATGTCGATTTTTTTCGATATCAAGTTTTTCAAACTCCGACTTCGTCAACTGAAACATAAAATCATCATCAAATTTCTCAGCATTGTTTTTTTACTTGTTCGTTAAATCTTGTCGTTGTATACCCATAAATTTCAGCAAGTTCAAAATCAAGCATAACCTTTTTGATTTCTTATATAGTAAATCTTGCTTTTTAATTGTAGTTTCATCTATTACCACTATTTCTTTATTTTTCTTCTATCATAAAATGAACCTCAATAAATTTATACTGACTCGGTAAACAGGGATTTTCTTAATTACTCATTTTTTTAATTAAGCTTCCCAAAAATATTTCCTGTTGTTGCAATTATACCGTATATCAATACATAAACAGCTGCACTTTCATTATAAAATATAAATATAGTCGGAACAAAGAGTATCATAATTAGCAATAAAAATATCAAGTTAAAAGAATGCCTAATCCCATAAATTAGAAGTTAAAAAAACAAATAATCGGAATTAAAATTAATAAGAAGAATATACCGGTTCCTGTATCATTAATTAAAAACAGGTAACACATAAAAAAGCTAAATTATCACTATTAAGTAAAGAGACATTTCTCTTATTTTTTTCATTTTCTTTACCTCCGTAAATTCACATACTTTATTTCTACAAACCCGAATTATCCCTTAATAGATAATTTCATAGAATTCATAGGGATTACTTCCAGAAACAAAATGTTCATCACTAATTCCGGTATTTGGGATGTGAATCTGCAATCTTTTATATTAAAATCTCCAACATAATATGAATTATCATTTGAAAAAAAGTACCAAAACAATATACTGTACTCCGATATAATCAATCATCCCACTTTCATCCGGTTCAAGGCTCATAACCTCAAGGGGTTTTTCGATATCGACACCATATTTATCCAGCCATAATGCCAATTCCGAAAATTCTTTTTCTTGACTTAGCATAGTAAAAGCTTACAGTAATCACAGTCACATAGCAATCCTGAGGACAATGAATTGTAGTACTCTCTCGTTTTAACTATATCTATCTTCATCCTTTAGTTCCTCTCCCGGAATATTTCCCGATAATATTTCTAATATAGATTTTTACTGTACTTTTTCATATTCAGTCCATATTTTTAGTCTCGGCCTGTAGAAAAAAACTTTTCTGTATCTGCTCCACTACTATGATACTCGCAGATTCTTTCAAGCTTTACTACAACTTTTTCCAACAAAACTACTGAATATAGAAAAAAAGCACATATCTGAAAGATTCTATAATCTTAAAGTTATGTGCTTAGTTTTTACACTATTCGATTATTTAGACATACCGTTTTTTAAGCTTTAGTTATAGGAATCCAAAGTTCCATTTTATAGTCTTCACTATCCATATCACCTTCGTAATAATATTCAAAGTCAGGTTTACCTGAATGTACATAGCCATGCTCAGGGAAAAATACTTCCATCGCATATTTCCATCCGTTATGAATACAATCCGGAACACTTCCTATTAACTCTACAACGGCATACTCTGCTTCTTCCACTTCCAAAACATCTAAACCCATGCTTATGGCTTTGTCTACATCATTAACAATATAGCCTGCCATGTAGTTTATTTTGCTTGGATTTTTTACATCATGACAAACGCCCATACTTTGACCGCTTCCCAAACTTGCAAGTTCATCATAGCTATATTTTTATATAGCTTATTCCATACACTCGGACATAATGATGAATTGATGTTTTGTTCATTTACACCTGCAACTGCAAATGCTTTTTTCTTTTGAATTGTAATATTCATAGTTCTTCCTACTCTTACACTGAGTGTTAATTGCACTCGTGATACTAATTTGAACGGTTTCCCATTTCTTACCTCAGAGGGAGTAAATCCATGAAAATTCTTAAAATGCTGTTCCAAATGAATCTGATGACTCATATCCGAAATTTGAAAGCAACATCAATAATTTTTCATCCGTATTTCTTAATATAACGGCTGCTTCCGTCAATCTTCTGCTTCTTAAATATTCTGAGAGCGTTGTTTCGGTCAGAATAGAAAATAATCGACTGAACATTGAATACGAATATCCGGATAACTGAGTTACTTTCTTTTCATCAATTTCATCATCAAGAACTGTTTCAAGATAATCAATCGTATTGTTAAACGACTTGATAATATTCATTTCAAATCCCCCTTTTCTTTCGGTTTATTTTAGTATAGAGGAAGATTTCATTTTCCTACCCTACAACATACGTACAAGTTTTATAGGTTTTTGTCTCATGGAAACTTATAGTTTGCCACGTTCAACAAATTCAGATTTGATCATAACATTTCAATATGAGACTTGAAATATTTCTCTTGAAATCTAACAGCTTCTTCAATTTCTTCTACTGTAAACTTTATTCCTATTGGAGCAATAGCCCATTTTTCTTCTGCATCATCGTCCCTTTTTGATAACAGCAATTAATTCTCCTTCATATTCATCTACGCTTTATCAACCCCAAGTATATATACGTCTTGTTCTTCCCCATCAGGAGCGATTATTCCTTCAATATAACCATAATTGATTGGATAAATATGTTCAGGATAATCAGGATGAGCACTCCCAAGCTTACGATCAACTTTAACTTTTACAATTTTGCCAATCATATCTTCCATCACCAAATTCAAATCTAAAATCATCTACAAATTCTCAAACACGCTTTTTAATCCCATCTTCATAACACCTACTATCAAAATTCGACTTATACTTTCATCGTTTTTCGTCTCAATGATATCCGAAAGCTCTAAAAGATAGTCCTTATACATTTTAAGAAACTTTCTTACACTTTCTATCTTTTTTGAATCCCACTCATTTAAGCTAAAATGAACATATACCATAAACTTTCTTATCTTTAGAATAGTATCTCTGCCTGATAGATTCCCGTTTTGGGATAATACTTTGATACATTTCCGCTAAGACAAACGCAAATATCCATCTTCTGCAATGCCTCTATCTCAACGCTATCAAAAGTTTTTCATTTCTTTTCTTACCGTTCTTGCGGCAGATAGTATATTATCCAATATATCATCCGTTCCGCCAACAATAATATTCATATTAACTTTCATATTTTCCTCAAATTTCAGCTGTGAAGTTGAAAAAGCCCCAAATACTTGACATAATACCCAAAAAGCCGACGCAACCACAGGCTGCACCGGCTTTTAATCCATCACTATAAAAAGTTCCGGACGTCCAAAAACGCCTTAGCTATCACTATATCCTCAGGTGTGGTTACCTTTATATTTTTATAATCACCCTCTATCAGTCTTACCTTGGTATCGGTAAACTTTTCCACCACCATCGCATCATCTGTGATGCCAAGAGTCTTATAGTCTGTTTTATAAAGCATTTCAAATGCAGACTTTATTAAAGCTATATCAAAGCACTGAGGGGTCTGGATAATACAAAGTGTATTTCTGGCAATTGTCTCACCGCCAAATTCTCCGTCTCTCACTCTTATAGTGTCTTTCGGGGTTACTGCAGGGACAACCGCCCCTATATTTAACAGGTCTCTTCTATACATCTGTTTATAAGCTCCACACTTATCATAGCTCTGGCAGAGTCATGTATCAGACAGATATCGCCTGTAGCTTCTTTTTAAACCGTTGTATACGGAATCATATCTTTCATCACCACCGGCTACAATACTTGTTACTTTACAAAATCCATATTTTTTTACGATATCTTCTCTTACAAAATCAATATCATCTTTTGAAGTGACTACAATTATATCATCCGTCTTACTTTCACTGAAGGCTTTTTAAAGAATAGTATAATAACGGCTTATCAAAAAGCTCTACAAACTGTTTCTTTTTTTCTTGGAACTAAATCTCTTGCCACTGCCTGCGGCAAGTATTATCGCCGTACTTCTCATAATCATATTCCAATATCAATAAATACTTTTTAAAATCACAGTTCCAGATTCGGCACTGCATTCAGTGTCAAATCTTTAAAGTTTTCATTTAAATACTCAAAGTATGCGGCTACACCTATCATTGCTGCATTATCTGTACAAAATATCGGTGAAGGGAAATGAAGCTTCAATCCTTCTTCACTGCATTTTTCTTCCATCAAGACTTCTAAGTGCGGTATTTGAAGCCACACCGCCTGCCATAGCTACATTCTTTATATTGTAATCCTTTGCAACTTCAATGGTATGCTCCACCAAAACCTCTACAACCGCTCTTTGAAATGAAGCTACCAGGTCATTTACATTTATCTTTTCACCGGTCATATTTGCCTTGTTTTGATAATTTAACACGGCGGATTTTACACCTGAAAAGCTGAAATCATATTTGGAATCATTTACTCTTGCCTTTGGAAACTCTATAGCATGAGAATTTCCAAGCTTTTAGCCGCCTTGTCAATCTTCGGACCTCCCGGATATCCAAGTCCCACACTTCTTGCCACCTTGTCAAATGCCTCACCTGCCGCATCATCTCTGGTGGTTGCAACTATCTCAAAATCATTATAATCTTTTACAATTGCTATTTCAGTATGACCGCCTGAAACGATAAGACATACAAAAGGAGGTTTAAGCTCCTCATGTTCTATAAGGTTTGCCAGCACATGCCCCTTTATATGATGTACACCTATAAGAGGTTTGTTAAGGCCGTAGGCAAGAGCCTTTGCTTCGCCTACTCCCACAAGCAATGCTCCTACAAGTCCCGGTCCGTAGGTAACCGCTATCGCGTCTATATCATCAAAGGTGACATTTGCCTCTTTCAGTGCATCTTTTATTACAAAATTTATATTTTCTATATGCTTTCTGGAGGCAATCTCAGGGACTACACCTCCGTATATTGTATGCAAGTCTATCTGTGATGAGATAACATTTGAAAGCACCTTTCTTCCGTCTTCCACAACTGCTGCCGCAGTCTCATCACATGAACTTTCTATTGCAAGTATTTTTACATTACTCTTCTTCATAACCAAGCTCTACACTCCATCCATCTCTTGCGGTTTCTATAACCGGACAGATTTTTTTCAGCTTATCGATATACTCATCCGGTTTATTCATTGACGGTGAATAATGTGTCAGCCACATTCTCTTAGGATTAGCAACTTTTCCGAGATTTGCCGCCTCCATCATAGTCATATGCTTATGTTCTTTGGCATTTTCTTCCTTTTTCATCTTCACCATACATACCTTCACATATAAAGAGATCACAATCTGCGGCATAATCTGCAATAATCGGAACAGGTCTTGTATCTGTACAATAATTTACCTTTATACCTCTTCTTGCCTCTCCCATTACCATATCGGGAGTATATGTGATATCTCCGTCAGTGATGGTTTCACCATGCTGCAATTTATTCCAGTATTTTAACGGTATATCAAGCTCCTTTGCTCTGGCAGCATCAAACTTGCCCTTTCTGTCAATAGAAATTCTGTAGCCGTAGCATGTTACTCTATGACTTACCTTATAAGCTTCTATCTTATAAGGTGCAAAATCTATCACTTCCTCATTTTCTCTAAGTTCATGGAACTGAATTTCAAAAGGAAGCTCCGGTGCTATAACTCTCATAGCATTTACAACTCTTTCAAGTCCCTTAGGACCAATGATAAGGAGTGGAGTGGTCTTTTCACAATTTCCTATTGTAAGCAAAAGCCCCGGTAAACCGCTTATATGATCCGCATGAAAATGTGTAAAACAGATCACATCTATAGGTTTCGGACTCCATCCCTTCTCTTTTATGGCAACCTGAGTACCCTCTCCGCAATCTATCAAAAGATTTACTCCCTCACATCTGGCCATCATTGAAGTCAGCCATCTGTAAGGTAGCGGCATCATACCCCCGGTACCTAATAAACAAATATCTAACATTTTATATATCCTTCCATTAACAGAGCATCATCTGTGGGATCAGAGTAATATTCTTTTTCTGATACCTATCTTTTTATAGCCATAATGCTCATACAGACTTATGGCGTCTTTTGTTTTTGACATCTGACCTCAAGAAAAAAACTTTTTTTACTTTCATATCTCTAAGATTTGAAATCATAAAGTTCATTAGCTTATGTCCACAGCCCAATCCTCTGTACTGCTTTATCGGTAGCTATTCTAAACAGCTCCGCTTCATCTTCATTTACTCTGAAAAATAATATATGCCAAGACTCTATAGTCTTCTTCAATAACGATGCAATAATCGAATTTAGATTCTATAGAGTCTTTTATATTATTTTTCGCTCCAGGCATCACTGAAAAATATCACTTTCTAAGCTTCTTATTACTTCCACATCAGAAAGAAGCATGGGTCTAATCCACATTTCTCTCCCTTTCAGCCTGACTTTTTTTCTAAGATATTCCGGTCTCATATCATCGGAAACCATAGTTTTTCCTTCTTTAAACATCTCCATACCAAGCATTGCAATATTTGATGCCCTCTGTCTGTTCAAATTTGCCGGAGCAAAAATCATGTGCAATTTCAAAGTTTTCATCAATATATTCTCTGAAATACCGGAACTCCGTCACCCAGGAAAAACAATTCTTTCTATTTTTTTCTTCTTTATCTGTTTCTCTTAGTATATCAAGTAATTCATCTATGGAAATCGCCATTGATTCTCTTATGACTTCCAATTTACCGGCATTTTTTTATATACCTGTATATACCTGATTTCTTCTGGCATCCATTATAGGTACAATCAGAGCATTACTTGAGTATATATTTAATGCCATAGCATCAAGTGTAGGCACATGAATAAGTGGCAAATCAAGTGCCAGCCCAAGTCCCTTAGCACTCGCAGCACCTATTCTAAGTCCGGTAAACGATCCCGGACCTCCTGAAATTGCAATAGCTGAAAGCTCTTTTAGATCAACACCGGTCATTTTTACTATTTCATCCAACATAGGCAATAATGTCTCTGAATGAGTCTTTTTAAAGTTTGTAGTATATTCCGCTATTGTCACATTTTCATCTATTATTGCAACTGAAGCCACTAATGCAGCACTTTCAATTCCCAAAATCTTCATCATCTATGCCTTCCACTGCTATTTTTCTGTAATCAAATCCCTTTTCAAGATCCTTTGATATAACAACCCTTATAATATTTTCGGGCAATGCTTCTTCAATAAGCTTTGACCACTCTATAAGGACTATAGCATCATCATATATAAATTCATCAAATCCTATTTCATCAAGCTCGGAGATATCGGAAATCCTGTATACATCAAAAATGATGCAGTCTTTTATCACCTTCATAGCTCTTTTCACTATATTAAAGGTAGGACTTACAATATCTCTTTTTATTCCAAGCCCTGCACCGAATCCCTTTGCGAAAAACGGTTTTTACCGACTCCAAGGTCCCCGTCAAGGCATACCACCGCAGAACCGGCTCTTGCCTTCAGATTATTTGCAATCCTAAAGGCAATATCAAATGTTTCCTTATCGGAAAAAAACTCTCAAATACCCTTGTATTCATCCTTATTCCACCCACCTTTATAAATTATAGGCTTTTTAAAAAGCACTTATAATTTTATAACAAACTTACCCTTGTCTTTTCTTTTTAAAACAGCAACTATTTTTTTCTTTCTTTTCCTTTGTATATCTGTCAGGTAATAAATAACCTCTGACAGCATCCACGTATATTATTATAATACCCGGGTACTATCCTTGAACGAAAATCCGCTCTCCCATTTAAAATCAATACTCTCTCCCTTTGATGAAACCACAATTCCCTCATCATTCATCTCAAGTGAAAGCCCTGCTCTTATAGCCTCGCTTCTTGCCTGTTTTAGCAGATTTTTAAATAAAAGCATTGCAGGCTGTATTATCAAAAAAACATATTTGCCAATAAAACAAACATAATTTTTTTCTCGGAGTATCAATTTTATTCCAAGAAGTGATCATATAATAATACATTACTACTGTAAAAAGCACATTAAATATCAGTAGGAAACCTCTGTTGCTGTGATACATGGAAAAAAAGCCATATATCCTTTGCATTAAGCTGCATATCTATTTTTTTATCTTATTCATATCAATCCAATACCATAGACAGTGCTATTCTCTTCTTTTTTTCAGATCTACGCTGTCTACCCTTACTTCAACAATATCTCCCACACTCACTGCTTCAAGAGGATGCTTTATAAACTTTTTGCTAAGCTTTGATATATGTACAAGTCCGTCCTGATGTACTCCGATATCCACAAATGCGCCGAAGTCGATAACATTTCTGACTGTACCTTTTAAAATCATGCCCTCTTTTAAATCTTCCATCTCCATAACATCAGTGCGTAGTATAGGCTTTTGCATCTCATCTCTTGGGTCTCTTCCCGGTTTTTCAAGCTCTTTTACTATGTCCTTTAAAGTTATCTCACCTATGCCGATTTCATCGGATACCTTTTTAAAATCTGTGATTTTCTTTGAAATACCGTTAAGTCCGGCAACAGTGATATCCTTGGAACTGTAACCTATACTCTCTAAAAAGCTTCTTTGTAGCTTCATAACTTTCAGGATGCACACTTGTCATATCAAGCGGCTCTTTACCGTCATTTATTCGAAGGAAACCTGCACATTGCTCAAATGCCTTAGGTCCAAGCTTGGAAACCTTTAAAAGCTCTTTTCTGGTCTTAAAGCTTCCGTTTTCCTCCCTGTATACAACTATATTTTTTGCAACAGCCTTTGAAATACCTGAGATATACTCTAAAAGAGGTGCTGAAGCCGTATTAAGATCCACACCTACCTTATTTACACAGTCCTCTACAACTCCTGAAAGTGCTTCTGAGAGTTTTTTCTGATTCATATCATGCTGATACTGACCGACACCAATAGACTTAGGATCTATCTTTACAAGCTCTGCCAGCGGATCTTCAAGTCTTCTGGCAATAGAAGCTGCAGATCTTTGACCTACATCAAAGTTTGGGAACTCCTCTGTCGCCAGCTTACTTGCGGAATATACACTGGCTCCGGCCTCGTTTACAATAATATACTCAAGCTTTTGTATCAACCTCTTTTATAAGCTCTACAATAACAGCCTCAGATTCTCTGGAAGCTGTACCGTTTCCAAGTGAAATAAGACTTATATTATATTTCTTTATCAGCTCTTTTAATATCTTCTTTGACTCTGCAACCTTATTTTGCGGTGCTGTAGGATATATAACCTTGGTATCAAGCACCTTTCCGGTCTCATCAACTACTGCAAGCTTACATCCCGTTCTGAAAGCCGGATCCCAACCAAGCACCACTCTTCCTACTACAGGAGGCTGCATCAAAAGCTGAGTAAGATTCTTTCCGAATACCTTGATAGCCTCATCCTCTGCCTTTTCTGTAAGACTTGATCTGATATCTCTTTCTATTGAAGGTGCAATAAGTCTCTTATATGCATCATCAATAGTATCCTTTTAATATCTGCTCTGTATGTTCATTATGCTTTTTTATAATGCATTTTTCCAGATATCTGATAATCTCCTCAACCGGAGGGTCAAGCTTTACTGTAAGTATTTTTCTTCCTCTCCTCTGTTGATTGCAAGTATCTTGTATCCTGCTGTTTTTGAAACACTCTCTGCAAAATTGTAGTAATTTTCATATACAGATTCTACAGTTTCATCCTTTGCCACAGAAGTCAGTATTCCCTGCTTAAATGAGAGATCTCTTATCTTATTTCTAAAAGGCCGCATCATCAGAGATTTTCTCTGCAATAATATCCATAGCACCTGCTATAGCATCTTCGGGTGTTTCCACCTCAAGGCCTTCTTTATCTGAAAGGTATTTCTTTGCTTCCTCAAGTGCAGGCTGCTTCAGCTTTTCCTCGTAAATATCTGTGGCAAAATTCTCAAGGCCCTTTTCAATAGCAATCATTGCTCTTGTACGTCTTTTCGGTCTGAAAGGTCTGTAAAGATCGTCAACCGCCACTAAGGTAAGTGCAGACTCTATTTCTTTTTTAAGTTCATCTGTAAGCTTTCCCTGCTCCTCAATTGCCGATAATACCTGTTCCTTCTTCTCCTCAAGATTTCTGAGGTACTTTAATCTCTCATCAAATTGTCTGAGTATTTCATCATTTAGAGAACCTGTCACTTCTTTTCTATATCTTGAAATAAAAGGAATCGTATTTCCTTCATCTATAAGCTTTATGGTGGCCTCAACCTGTGTGGTCTTTATACCAAGTTCTTCTGCAAGTATTTTTACTATATCAGTCAAAGTCATCTCCTCCATTATCTACAATCACTGTGCTATATAAGTTTGGATATAATCCTGTAATATTTTAGATTTGCTCAGGCTTAAACATACTCATGATATTAGGGTCTTTTAATTGTGTGATAACAAAAAGTATCATTAAGTATATAATTAAACCTATCAATATACCGAATATTCCTGTAATAATACCTGCAACCGCTCTTCCCCTTATCCCGCCTTTGGCTGAAATAATTCCGAATGCAACAGCAAATATTCCCATAGGAATACCCAGTGGAACTCCTGATGTCGGCAAAGCGCACATATTCAAAACTATTGAAACTATTCCGAATAGCAGAGCTCTGTTTTCCCATCTTCTTTTTGCAATACTTACGGTATCTTTCATCTATAATCCTCGTCTATTTTAATAAGTCAATTCCTCTAAAAATTAAAAACCAGTCTTTTATAATCCAGTTTAAAATCATTACAGCAATTCCTATATATAACATCGGCAAAACAATCTTGTCTTTTATTTCAAATGCTTGCCACTAATCTTATACTTTACTACAAAAAGCGAAAAAAATAAAAAGTTGCAATAACAGTATAAAGTACTGTCGGGTTATAAATAAAAGCTTTTCCATATATTTCCTCTTACCAAAAATCTCACTGCCCTGGTTCCTCCACAGCCCGGACAATAAAGACCTGTAAATTCATGAAATGCACATGGAGGTACAAAAACTTAATAAAAATTCTAATATCTTTCTCATTTTCTTTCCAAATATAATTTTTGGCACCACCAATGGTAGTGCCAATAAAAACTAAACTATCTTTGTTCTTATATATTTTTATCACACCGCTCAGATTATTCAAAGCACTAAGGAAATCTTTTTCCTTAAGTACTCCCTGTTATCAAAGCGAATTCGTCCTTGCTGTCCAGATATACTTCTCTTGAATCCTTGAATTCGGACTTGCATTTTTCTATAAACTCACTGTCTCTACCCATAAATCTTACAAAGTATCTATGGCTTGTCTCCTGCATATCTACAACTTCCTGCTTGTTCTCACCCCAGCCGAAAGGTACATTTCCATGCTTATTCTTTGCAATTGCAACAATATCTGCAACTACAGCACTTGCAGTAGGAAGCTTTCCTGCACCGCTACCATAGAGCATGCTCTTTCCGAGCATATTTCCCTCTACCATAATACTGTTAAATACATCATTTACCATAAAAAGCGGATGATTATTTTCAACCATTACAGGTGCTACAAATGCATATAGCTTATCATCTTCAAACTTTGCATCACCACAAAGCTTTATTGATGTATTAAGATGCTTTGCATACTCAAAATCTGTAGTATCTATCTTTTGTAATACCCTCTGTATGAATATTTTCAAAATTTACTTCCTTGCCTGTTGCAAGAGATGAAAGTATTGCAATCTTTCTGCAAGTATCATGTCCTTCCACATCAGCCTCCGGGTTTCTCTCTGCATAGCCCAGATCCTGTGCTGTAGCAAGTGCCTTTTCAAAGCTCTCACCCTCTGCATCCATCTTTGTAAGTATATAATTTGTTGTACCGTTTAAGATACCTGTAATCTCCTTAAAAATGCTCTCCGGCGTAGCTCTCTGTTAAAGTTCTGATAATAGGAATACCGCCGCCTACACTTGCTTCAAAGAAGAAGTTTACATTTTTTTCTCTTGCAATCTTTAAAAGCTCTGTACCATGTGCAGCAACCAAAGCCTTATTTGACGTAGTAACATGCTTACCTGACAAAAGCGCGTCCCTTACAAACTCAAACGCCGGTGATGTTCCGCCCATTGTCTCTACAACTACATCTATGTCCTTATCCTCTATAATCTCTTTAATATCATGCACCAATAAGCTTTCCCACTCGGTACCCGGGAACTCACGCAGATCAAGGATTCTCTTTACAGCTATATCCTCACCTGTCTTTTCCTTTAAAAGTGCATTATTTTTCCTTTATAACTTCATATACTCCTGAACCTACTGTTCCAAATCCCAATATCGCAATATTAAACATAACTTTACTCCCTAGCTAATATTTTTATATCAAAGATGCCGTCTAAATTTCCGATTTCATCTACCATCTTAGATAAGTCTCCTGTATCATTCAAAACCTCTATAGATAAAGAAATAGTTGCCACACCGCTTACAGGTATGGTCTGATGTATTGTCAGGATATTGGCATGATACTTTTGCAACCACTGCCAACAACTCCGATAAAAGTCCCATTTCATCCGATATCTGAATAGAGAGGGTGATATTCCTTCCCTTTGAAGAATCATCAAATGGAAAGATATCATCTTTATATTTGTAAAATGAGCTTCTGCTTATACCGCATTTATCTGTGGCCTCCTTTACAGTCATCATCTTATCCGCAGTCAAAAGCCTCTTTGCCTCAACCACCTTAATGAGTACCTCAGGTATTGCTTTATCTTTTACCACATAATATTTGATATTCTGTTCCATGTTCGCCCCTAAAATACATTTGTACGTCTACCGCACAATGATAGCACAGTAGATTTTAAATTGCAAGTAAAAATGTTTTATATTAATGCATTAAAAAAGAGGCCGTTTACACAGCCTCTAAAAATTTAAGCTAAACTCTTCTTTATTTCATTTGCTATTTTACTCTCAAGTTCTCTTGCACTTGCTTCATTCTCACTGCTTATAGCAAGATAAAGCTTTAACTTAGGCTCGGTTCCTGAAGGTCTGAGTACTGCGGATGAGTTTCCCTCAAGCATATACTTTGATAACATTTGACTTCGGTAAGTCTATTGCTTTTTTCTCACCTGTAGCAAGATTTGTCTGAGTGGAAGTCTCATAATCTCTTACTTCCAGAACCTTTACTCCTGCAATTTCCTTTGGAGTATTGTTTCTGAAAGTATCCATTATTGCATCCATCTTCTTCATTCCGCTCTCGCCTTCAAACTCAAATGAATAAAGTGTATTCAGATAATATCCGTACTTCTCATATAATCCGTTAAGTACATCAAGTAATGACTTGTTCTCAGCCTTATAGTATGCAAACATCTGTGCAATCAGATATGCACCGTTTACAGCATCCTTATCTCTTACATAGCTTCCTGAAAGATATCCGTAGCTCTCCTCAAATCCAAGGAGGTATCTGTCCACTTCACTGTCTTTTTCAAGATTTGCAATCTGATCTCCGATATATTTAAATCCTGTAAGCACATCTCTTGTCTCGATACCGTAGTTATCTGCAACTCTGTTTACAAGATCCGTAGTAACTATTGTTTTAACAACTACAGGCTTCTTAGGCATAATTCCCATTGCAACTTTTCTCTTTGCAATAAAATCTGTAAGTAAAACACCTACTTCATTTCCTGAGAAGAGTCTGAAATCATCTCCCTGCTTTACTGCTATACCTACTCTGTCACAGTCGGGGTCTGTAGCAATAAGGATATCAGCTCCAACTTCCTTAGCAACATTTAAACCTACTTCAAGAGCTTCTCTTATCTCAGGATTTGGATATGGGCAGGTTGGGAAATCTCCGTTTGGAGTAGCCTGCTCCTTTACTATCTCAATATTTGTAAATCCGTTTTTCTTAAGACAGGTTGTAACACATCTTAAACCTGTTCCGTAAAGAGGTGTATAAGCAATTTTTACATTCTTATCAACATCATCACCTATAAAAGTCTGTGTTGAAACCGCATCCATAAATGCATTAAATGTATCTTCACTTATATACTCGATAATACCCGACTTAAGGCCTTCCTCAAAATCAACCAGCTCATAGTTTGAGAATGTCTCCACACTGTTTATCTCATCAAGTATTCTGTCTGCCGCCTCATTGGCTATCTGACATCCGTCAGCACCGTATACCTTATATCCGTTGTATTTTGCAGGGTTGTGGCTGGCTGTTACCATTATACCGCCGTCACATCCGAGCTCTCTTACCGCAAAAGAAAGTGCAGGTGTAGGCATAAGCTCTTTCCAGATATATACCTTGATTCCTGCTCCTGCAAATATACTTGCCGCTCTTTTTGCAAATACATCTGAATTGTTTCTGCTGTCATATGATATGGCAAGCTTAGGAGCCTTTGATATGGAATTTATATAATTTGCCAAACCTCTGCTGGCCTTTCCAACAGTATAAATATTCATTCTGTTGCTTCCAACTCCAAGCACGCCTCTAAGACCGCCTGTACCGAATGCCAATTCCTTATAAAATCTGTCATTGATAGCCTCTTCATCATTTGCAATGGATGCCATCTCTTTTACAAGAGCCTCATCAGCCAAGTCGGCATTTTTCCAGGTCTCATAAGCCTTTTTTGTAAGTTCGTTCATAATGCTCCTTTCATAGGAAATGTGTCCCTTTTCACCATTTTGATATGGTAATATAATATCAAATTTCTATGCTAATTACTACTATGTTTCACACTTTCTCTGCCATAATAGAAAATATATTGTTGAATAACACCTGCATAGCCTTCATAAAGCTCCAATGGAAATTCTCCGTCATAGTGCTCATCAATCATTCTCTTTATCCAGACATCTATAGGGAAGGCCGCAATTCTGTGATAACCGAATAATGCCACACAGTTTGCCACCTTTATACCGACTCCCTTAAGACTCATTAAAGCGGCTAAAAGTTCCGTATCGTTAAGCTTTGCAAGTGCCTCAAGTTCTATATCTTTTCTGAATACGGCCTTTGCAGTCGCCTCTATATATGGGCTTCTGTATCCGAGTGAGCAGGCATTTAACTCGTCAATACTTGCATTTGCTAGAGCCTCAGGGGTTGGAAAGCTGTAAAATTCCATATCAGAATCAATGTTTTTTTATAAAATCAGGAACCTGCATATCTATCTTTTTCCGTAAACCTTTGAAAGCTTTTTCAACCGATGATTTAATAGCCGGTATACTCTTTCTTTGTGAAATAATAAATGATATAAGCATTTCCCATTTATCCTGATTTAATATACGAATTCCATATGAATATTCGGCTGCATTTATTAAAAACAGATCGCTCTTTGGAATATTCTTCTCATACTCTTTATAATCAAGTCTAAGGTCAAAATAATCCAGCCAAAAATCATTAAACTCCTCTTCACTGCAAGAGAGTATATATCCGTCTCCGTCCTCTTTTATAAAGAGTAGCCTATCACCTGCCACAAGGCTGAATTCATCCTCATAGATATTAAATCTGAATATCTGTCCGCTGTCTGCAATCTTTCTCATATCAAGATGTGGGTATTCTATTCTAAACATAATTCTTTCCTATCTTTTCTTTAAAATCTGCCGGTAAATCACACTCGAGATACATTCTCTCACCTGTTATAGGATGTATGAACTCAAGGCTCTTTGAATGTAGGAGCGGTCTTACAAAGCTTTTACCGTAATCATTTTCATTATACAAATAATCTCCTACAAGCGGTGCACCTATATGGCTCATATGCACACGTATCTGATGTGTTCTGCCTGTTTCGAGTCTAAGCTCTATTAAAGAATATTTTTCAAATCTTTTCAAGACCTTAAAATGTGTCACAGCCCTTTGACCGTCAGAGCTTACTTTTCTCTTTATCAAGGTATCATCTTCTCTGGCTATCGGCAAGTCAATTGTATCTGCATCCGGCAATCTGCCTTCATCTTTTACTATAGCATTATACACCCTTTTTATCTGCCTGTTTTGCATAGCTATATTTAAAATACCCGCACTTAAGAAATGCTTTGCCACTATTGTAAGCCCCGTAGTGTCCTTATCAAGTCTGTTAATGCATCTGAAAACAAAGTTTTCGCCTTTATAATAATGCATCAGAGCATTTGCAAGTGAGTTCTCATAATTATTAAGGCTTGGATGAATCGGCATATCACCGGCCTTATTTATAACTATAATATCCTCATCCTCATATTTTACATCAAGCTTGATATCCACAGGTACTATATTTTCGCTTTTTTTATTTTCACATACACGCACAAGAAGCCGGTCATTTACCGCCGGCTTCTGATTCATATAAGCCCAAACTCCATTGAGCATTATACCGTTTTCATATTTTTTCAAGGTTATAATATTTGAGGCCGAATATCCCTTTGATTTTAAATAGTCTTGAATATCCTTGTACTCCCCGTCTATTATATAAAGAATTTCTCTTTCCATTATTTCATCATCTTCTTTATCATATTTGACAGCTCAGATATCTTCTCTTTTCTATCTTCCTCACTGCCTGTAGCGGCCGCATCCAGAATGCAGCCCTCTATATGAGCTTCCAAGATAGTACGGTTTGTCCTTTCCAAAAGAGCTCTGGTGGCAAGTACCTGATTTGATATATCAATACAGTATCTGTTTTCTTCCACCATCTTTATAATACCCTCAAGCTGTCCTTTGGCTGTCTTTAGCTGCCTCAAAACAGTCTTGGAATCGGCTCTCATTATACTACCTCATAACCTGCATCTGTGATAGCTTTCTTTTTACCTTTTCCAAGTCCGTATCGGCACTGTGCTCTATTGTAACATTTTTTGCCTCCAAATTCACCTCTGAATTGCTGACACCCTCTACTCCTCTTGTCACTTTCTCCACAGTTGCCTTACAATGCTCACACATCATTCCGTTTACATTAATTACTGTTGTCATATTTATTATCCTCTTTTCTTTTTATTTTCAATGAGCTCTATCTCATCATTTTTCTATATTGTTTTTCTTTATTTCCTTCGGCTTAAAAGCCTCTTAGTCTAAGTGCATTACTTACTACACATACACTGCTCATTCCCATTGCGGCCGCTCCGAACATAGGACTGAGCTTCCATCCCATGCTTAAGATAAAATACTCCTGCAGCCAATGGTATTCCAATTGAATTATAAAAGAATGCCCAGAAAAGATTCTGCTTTATATTTCTGATTACAGCCTTACTTAAATCAATTGCTGTAGCCACATCCTTTAATGAGCTGTGCATCAGTACTATATCCGCACTCTCTATAGCGATATCCGTACCTGCACCTATTGCAATACCTACATCCGCTCTTGCAAGTGCAGGTGAATCATTGATACCGTCACCGACCATTGCCACCTTATGACCTGCTTCCATAAGCTCTCTGATATGTTCTTCCTTTATCGGTAGGCAAAACTTCGGCAATAACCTTTTTAATGCCTGCTTCCTTTGCAATAGCCATTGCAGTGTTTTTATGATCACCTGTAAGCAATACAACATCAATATTTCTGTTTTTAAGAGCCTGTATAGCTTCCTTACTGTCTTTTTTTATTGTATCCGCAACTGCAATAATTCCAAGCAGTTTGCCGTCTTTAATAAAGTACATCGGTGTCTTACCCTGAGCGGCAAGTTCATTTCCCTTTTTAAATACTTCTGTAAAGTTTTCACTGTTTCCATACTGATCTTTTATAGCCTGCTCATTTCCGGCAATAATTTTTGAACCGCTTACACTTGCAACAATACCTCTTCCTGATATCGCCTGAAACTCTGTAGGTGAAACAATCTCTAAAACTCTTTTCCTTAGCCTTTTCTACAATAGCCTCAGCTAAAGGATGCTCAGAAGCACTCTCAACTCCTGCAGCCAGTTTTAAAAATTCATTCTCGTCTATATCAAATGCTAAAATATCTGTAACTACAGGCTTACCCTCTGTTACGGTACCTGTCTTATCAAGTACTACAGTATCAATACTGTGTGTTGTCTCAAGTGCATCGGCAGATTTAATAAGTATTCCGTTTTCAGCACCCTTTCCTGTACCCGACCATTATGGCTACAGGTGTTGCAAGTCCAAGTGAACATGGACAGGATATAACAAGTACCGCTATAGCACAGTTTAGAGCAAATGAAAAATCATATCCCAGTGCCAGCCATACTATGAATGTTATCAGAGCAATTCCCATAACTACAGGTACAAATACTCCTGCCACCTGTCAGCCATCTTGGCAATAGGTGCTTTTTGATGATGAAGCCTCCTCCACCAAAAGCTATTATTCTTGAAATAGCGGTGTCCTCACCCACCTCTGTGGCCTTTATCCTTACACTTCCGTTTTTATTTATAGTGGCGGCTATAAGCTTATCGCCTTTCTCCTTTTGTACAGGTATACTCTCACCTGTAATGGCACTCTCATCCACACTGGTGCTGCCCTCAATTATCATTCCGTCTACCGGAATGCTCTCACCCGGACGTACTATTACAATATCTCCCACTACAACATCTTCTGTAAGTATATTCTCCTCTACACCGTCACGAAGTACATTTGCCCTCTTCGGTGATAAATCTATAAGCTTTGATATTGCATCCGTTGTTCTTGCTTTTGAACCTGTTTCAAAGAATTTTCCTAAAGTAATAAGAGTCAAGATCATGGACACGGACTCAAAATAAAGATTCATTCTGTATTCCGTCACTGTATGCATATCGGAATTATTAAGTGCATAACCCATTACATATATTGCAATTACACCATATGTAAATGCGGCACCCGAGCCCACCGCAATAAGTGTATCCATATTCGGTGAAAGATGGAAAAGTGATTTAAATCCGCTTATATAATACTTTCTGTTTACATACATTACAGGCAGTACTAAAAGAAGCTGTGTCAGAGCAAAACCTACCGGATTGCCCTCACCTGATAAGAATTTCGGAAGCGGCAATCCTATCATGCTTCCCATACTGAAATACATTAAAATAACCAAAAATACTATGGACACCTTAAGCCTGAACTTCATAGAGGCTATTGCATCATCATTGGTCTTTTTTATACTTTTCTCTTCTTTTTTTTGTTTGCTGTCTGTAGCCAAAGATGCTCCGTATCCGGCATCGGCTATATTTTTTATTATATCATTTGAACTCAGCTTATCTTCCTTATATTCCACCTGCATAGAATTAGTCAAAAGATTTACAGATACATTCTCCACACCGTCAAGCTTGCCTACCACTCTCTCCACTTTGGCGGAGCAGGCGGCACAACTCATTCCGGTAATATTATATTTTTCTTTTACCATATTTCTCCTTTCTGAAACACCCCCACGGGGTATTAGTATAATACACCCTTTAACTATACTTTGTCAATTAAAAAATATACATTTTTCTTAAAGTAAAATAACTTTATGGAGAAAAAAACCCTTACAAAATGGCTTTTTTTGCCTTTATTCTTCTTGACAAATCAGCCTAAACAGACTATATAAATTATGTTATGAGTGGTGTCATATCTCATAATGATTCTATATTGCCGACTGAATCCGGCAGTAATATTTTAGTATAATGTTTTAGAACATTATTTTTTTAGGAGGAAGAAAATGAATAGAACAGAGTTAATCGATGCTATTGCTAAGAAGATGGATAATTCCGTTACAAAGAAGGACCTTGAGGCTACACTTAAGTCTTTTGTAGAAGTTGTTACAGAAGAGCTTGCTAAGAAGGAAAAAGATCCAGCTTGTTGGCTTCGGTACATTTGAGACATCTGTAAGACCTGCAAGAGAAGGAAGAAACCCAAGAACAGGCGAGACAATGAAGATTGCTGAGAGCGTAGTTCCAAAGTTCAAGCCGGGTAAGGCACTAAAGGATGCTGTTAATAAATAATGCGTATTGACAAGTTTTTAAAGGTTTCACGAGTAATCAAAAAGACGCACAATAGCCAATGAAGCATGTGATGCCGGGAGAGTTCTTATCAATGATAAGGTCGTAAAAGCATCTGCTGAAGTAAAAGTAGGGGATATTGTAGAAGTATTATTCGGTGGCAAGTCTGTAAAATTTGAGGTACTTTCCCTAAAGGAAACCACCAAAAAGATGAGGCACAGGAATTATTTAAATATCTTTAGTAAATAGCCGGTTTAACTGGTACAGACAATGCCGTATTAGGTTGTGAATGCAACCAAGCGGCATTTTTTTATAATAAAAAAACAGAGAAAAAAATTATGTGGATTGCAGATAATTGGAAGGACTATGAAATACTGGATACTTCAAACGGTGAAAAGCTTGAAAGATGGGGAGATTATATACTGGTAAGACCCGATCCTCAAGTACTCTGGAATACGGAGCATAAAAATCCTGCATGGAAGAAAAAACGGCCACTACCACAGAAGTAAGGCCGGCGGTGGACATTGGGAATTTTTTTAATCTTCCTGACACCTGGAGTATCGACTATGAACTGCCTTCATCAAAAAAATAACATTTAATCTAAAAACCTTTTACATTCAAACATACAGGTGTATTCCCTGAACAGGCTACAAACTGGGATTTCAGTTATAATAAAAATAAAAAGAAGCTACAGATAAAAAAATCGTGAAATCAAAGTGCTTAACCTTTTTGCATATACAGGTGGTGCTACTCTGGCCGCAGCTGCAGCAGGTGCCAATGTAACACATGTAGATGCCAGCAAAGGGTATGGTAGGCTGGGCAAAGGAAAATATGGTAAGCTCAGGGCTTTCCAATGCTCCTATAAGATGGCTTGTGGATGATTGTATAAAATTTGTACAAAGAGAAATAAGACGTGGAAATACCTATGATGCCATAATAATGGATCCGCCTTCATACGGAAGAGGTCCTAAGGGTGAGATATGGAAAATAGAAGACTCCATATATGAATTTATAAAGCTGACAACACAGTTGCTTAGCAAAGAACCGCTCTTCTTCCTTATCAACTCATATACCACAGGTCTGGCTCCCGGTGTACTGACCTATATGATGAAGAAGTCTTTAGAAGAAAATAAGCTTCCTGCAGCAAGCATAGAAGCTATGGAAATAGGTTTACCTGTAAATAAATCGGACTTTATCCTGCCATGCGGTGCAAGCGCAAGATGTACTGGTAGAAAAACTTTAGAGGCTGTATTTTACAATCATTTGCAGTTGTTTTTAGACTGCTGCAACAATTGTAAAATTACCGGCCTCTTTTTTAATATTCTTATCTGAAATCTTTAATTATCTTCTCCACCGCATCAAAGAGATTTTTTGCCTCAATATCGCAGTTTCTGTCGTATTTTGCCGTCATTTCCCTGCAAAAACCTGTATCTACAAAGCACGGATTTTTACTCCGGCATTTCTTGCCGTCTCAAGATCCATTGTGGAGTCTCCCACCATATATGACTTTGAAAGATCTATATTATATTTCTTTACCGCCTCGTCAATCATACCGGTCTTCGGCTTTCTGCATTCACAGTCAAATTTAAGTTCAGGCACTTCACCCTCAAATCCCTTATCAGGATGATGTGGACAATAGAAAATATCATCTACAAAAAGCTCCCTTTTTCACCTAGAAGAGTCTTCAGCTTATTGTGAATATTGTGAAGTTCTTCAAAAGAACACTCGCCTCTTGCAATAACAGGTTGATTTGTAATAACTATTGCCAACGCACCGCTCTTATTTATTGCCTTTATAGCCTCAATGCTTCCCGGGATCAGTTCAAGGTCATCAGCTTTTGATATAAATCCCTTTGAAACATTCATAGTACCGTCTCTGTCAATAAATATCGCTCTTTGCTTATTCTTTAAATTCTTTGACTGAATAAGTCCGCTCTTTAACTCCTCTACTGTAGCATTTATTCTGTCCACGGTACCTACATCCTTTCACATACTCAGGTGTATGATATGCATAAATATTTGCTCCGAGTTTAACCTGATTTGCAAGTATATCCTTTTCAAAATCTGTCTTTACAGGTTCTTTTACCAAGTCAAGCAGTTTTCTGTTTATTATATATATTCCTGCATTGACCATGTTGTCATACCAGTAATCTCTTACATTATGCTTTGAATCAAATCCTATAACTCTTCCTTTATCATCCATCCTGATAAGGTCCGAGTCATACGGATGGCCGTTTGGATGTGCCAGAAGCGTAGTCAGGGCTGAATTTTTTTGAAATGAAAATCTTCCATTCTGTCAAAATCCATATCAAAGAAAACATCTCCGAAAACAAGCATGAAATCCTTAGCATCTATCTTATCTTTTAAATAGTAAAATGCTCCTGCAGTACCAAGCGGTTCCTTTTCAAAAATATAGTCAATCTCAACACCGAAGTCTTTTCCGTCTTTAAAGTGATCTACAATTTTTTCACCCAAATGTCCTACAATCATTACTATCTTTTTTTAATACCGTATGCCTTTAGTTTCTCTACCTGATACTCAAGTAAAGGCTTGCCGTCCACAGGTACCATGGGCTTGGGTATTTCATCATTAGTTATACTGCGAAGTCTGCTGCCCTTTCCGCCTGCCATTATAACCGCCACATTGATATTTTTCATTGCTTTAACCTCTCTAAAGTTTCATCAAGTGAAGGTATACTTACAATTCCGCCTCTTTTTTCCACACAAAGACTTGCTACAGCATTTCCAAATCTTGCGATATCATACATCTGTTTTGAAGTTATATTGTCAAGATCCATATTTTCACTTAAAAATCTTGCAAGCAGACCTCCCCAGAAGGAATCTCCTGCACCTGTAGTATCCACAACATTACTCTTAAATCCCGGTACTTCCACATATCCCGCTTTTGAAACGACCAAAGCACCCTTTTCTCCAAGAGTAACCACAGCGAGTTTTCTTCCTCTTTCCACCAGATACTTACCTGCCTCAAGCGGTTCTTTGTATGGTGTAAGAAGAGATGTTTCTTCATCCGATATTTTCATAATATCCGCAAACTCAGACATCAATCTCATCATCTCCATTGCCTTATCCACACTGTCCCAAAGCGGCTCACGGTAATTGGGGTCATAGGATATAATTGCTCCCGCTTCCTTGGCAAGCTTTACCGCCTCAAATGTAGCACTTCTTGAAGGCTCATCTGTAAGAGAAAGTGAACCCACATGAAATACTTTTAGTATCTGAGAGAATATCTTTATTTATCTCATCTATAGTAAGTCTTGTATCCGCTCCCGGCTTTCTTGCAAATGAGAAGGCTCTCTCTCCTGTTATTGAGAGACTTACAAAAGCCAAGGTGGTAAATACTGAAGGGTCGGTAATCAATCCGCTTGTATCAATAGGGACACTGTCAAGTACACTTCTTAAAAAGTCTCCATGCATGTCGGCACCTATCTTACCTATAAAAGCTGTTTTTAATCCGACTCTTGATACGGCGGTCAGCATATTTGCCGGTGCTCCTCCCGGATTTTGCTCAAAAAGTCTCATGCCTGCCGGAGACAGTCCTGCAGGTGTAAAATCAATCAATAATTCTCCTAATGCAACTACATCCAATTTTTTCATTGAAAACTCCATTCTTTGTAAAGTCAAATATGAGCATATGTACTAAGCCGATTTTACAGGCTGATAAATCCCAAGGGTATTTAATATTGCACTCACCAATATTACGACTAAAAAAATATCGGTGCAAATACCCTCATTACTATATTATAAAGCTTTTTTCTCTTAAATGCTGAAGAATATGAAATTTCATCATCAATTTTTTCTAATGTAATCACTTTTACCACCAAATAGCAGGTGGCAAGTGCCGCTATAGGCATCATAATAGAGTTTGTGAGGAAATCAAGGAAGTCAAGTATAGGCATCTTAAATATCAAAACAAAATCCCATATACCGTATCCTGCCGCAGATGAACCTCCGACAAATACCATTATCACAGCCATTAAAAATTATAGATTTATTTCTGCTTAAATTAAGCTCATCACAGAAAAGTGGAAATACTGGTTTCCACAAGTGATATGGCACTTGTAAGTGCAGCCAAAAGCACAAGCAGGAAAAATCCTATACCTGCAATGCGTCCTGCTCCCATGCTTTCAAAAACCTTCGGCAAGGTAATGAACATAAGTGAAGGTCCGGCCTTAAGCTTTTGCAGGGTCACCGCCTGAGAATGCAAACACAGCCGGGATAACCATAAGTCCTGCCAAAAACAGCCACACCCGTATCCACAAGCTCCACTCTTGAAGTAGATATCTCCACATCGACATCTCTTGTCAAATATGAACCATAGGTGTACAAAATTCCCATAGCAATAGACAGAGAATAAAACATCTGTCCAAGTGCCGCAACCACCGTCATCAAAGAAAAGTTACTGAAGTTCGGAACAAAGAAATATTTCACTCCGGCCATAGCTCCGGGTCTTGTAACCGAATAAGCCGCAACAATAATTGCAAGTATGATAAGCATTGGCATCATTATTTTTGACACTCTTTCAATTCCCTGCTCCACACCTCCAAGTATTACCACAAAAGTAGCTACCGCAAATATAATAAACCAGAAAAATACTATCTTTGTATCCCCTATAAAGCTGCCGAAATACCCTTCACTTGCAAGCCCCGATACATTTCCCTTTATATACTCTACCAGATATTTTACTACCCAACCTCCTATTACACTGTAATAAGGCACAATAAGTACAGGCACTATTGCATTTATAAATCCGCCCACCTTAAGTATCTTGCTGTTTCCAAACTTGATTGAATGCACCTATGGCGCTTCTCTTTGTCATTCTGCCTATGGTAGTCTCGGACATAATCATTGCATATCCGAACGTAAGAGTAAGTAAAAGATAGGTCAATAAAAACATACCTCCACCGTACTTTGCCGCAAGATACGGAAATCTCCAGATATTTCCAAGTCCTACCGCAGAGCCTGCCACTGCCAAGATATATCCAAGGCCTCCTGAAAAAAATTAGCTCTCTTTTCATTTGTCTTTTTCAAGTTTCGTCTCTTCACCGTATTTAAAATTGTCAGTCATATTCATCCCCTTTATTTTTCTTTGTTTAGACTAACATTTTAAATGCTTTTTTACAAGGACAATTTACTTACGAAACGTACTCTATCAGATAACCATACCCATCTTCTTCCATTTTATCCAAAGGAATAAATCTAAGTGCCGCAGAATTAATGCAATATCTTAATCCGCCAAGCTCACTTGGGCCGTCATTAAACACATGTCCAAGATGAATATCGGCATTATTACTTCTTACCTCAATCCTTCTTCTTCCAAGGCTTAAATCCTCTTTGTAATGCACCAAATCCTTTTGTATAGGCTTTGAAAAACTTGGCCAACCGCATCCGGACTCAAACTTATCAGTAGAAAAGAATAACGGCTCACCTGATGTAATATCCACATATATACCTTTTTCAAAATTTGAGTTGAATTCATTATCAAAAGGTCTCTCTGTAGCCGCATTCATAGTTACATCATATTGTAGAGCGCTAAGTCTGTTTTTTAAAACCTCATCATCATCCTTTTTATATTCTTCAGACCTTACTATAGGCTCGTTTGCCCACTCAAGATTTATATGACAATAGCCGTTAGGATTTTTATCAAGGTAATCTTGATGGTACTCTTCCGCAGTATAAAAGTTTTCAATCGGCAATACTTCTACAGCGATTTTTTTCACTATACTTTCTTTGTTCTCTCTCAATTGCCTCATTTATTACCGGTAATTGAGCTTCATCTATATAATAAATTCCTGTTCTGTACTGTGTTCCCACGTCATTTCCCTGTCTGTTTACACTGACCGGATCTATTATTCTAAAATAATAAATAAAGTAAGTCCTCAAAGGCTTAACACACTCTCGTCATAATCAATCAAA